>OODN01000438.1_pt1 | contig 24951 bp, 20 predicted proteins | sample 1671651 | NCBI WGS metagenome assembly OODN01 (sample SAMN06348178, study PRJEB24527) | human gut metagenome | biome: human gut; feature: ankylosing spondylitis patient; material: feces | host: Homo sapiens | place: China | collected 2015-10 | reverse complement strand
TAGACAATTTGATTTCTTAATGCCAAGTGTTAACTTCTTTGGTCCTGGTGTTATTGCCAAGATTGGGGATCGTGCAAAGATGCTCAATATGCACAAACCATTGATTGTTACTACTGAAGGTTTATCCAAGATTGACAATGGTCCTGTAAAGCAAACTATTGCTTCATTGGAAAAGGCTGGCGTTGACTATGCCGTATTTACTGGCGCTGAACCTAACCCTAAGATCCGGAACGTTCAAGCTGGTAAAAAGATGTACCAAGATGAAAACTGTGACTCAATTATCACTGTTGGTGGGGGTTCTGCTCACGACTGTGGTAAGGGTATCGGTATTGTTTTGACTAACGGTGATGATATTTCCAAGCTTGCCGGAATTGAAACATTGAAGAATCCACTTCCACCATTGATGGCTGTTAACACTACTGCCGGAACTGGTTCTGAATTGACTCGTCACGCTGTTATTACTAACGAAAAGACTCATTTGAAGTTTGTTGTTGTTTCATGGCGTAACATTCCATTGGTATCATTCAACGATCCAATGTTGATGCTTGATATTCCAAAAGACATTACTGCTGCTACTGGTTGTGATGCGTTTGTTCAAGCTATTGAACCATACGTTTCTGTTGACCATAACCCAATTACTGATAGTCAATGTAAAGAAGCTATTCAATTAATTCAAACTGCTTTACCAGAAGTAGTTGCTAATGGTCACAATATTGAAGCACGGACTAAGATGGTTGAAGCTGAAATGCTTGCCGGAATGGCCTTCAATAATGCCAACTTAGGTTATGTTCACGCAATGGCTCACCAACTCGGTGGTCAATATGATGCTCCTCATGGTGTTTGCTGTGCCTTGCTCTTGACCACTGTTGAAGAATATAACTTAATCGCATGTCCAGAACGGTTTGCTGAATTGGCTAAGGTAATGGGCTTTGACACTACTGGTCTTACCCTTTACGAAGCAGCACAAAAGTCAATTGATGGTATGCGTGAAATGTGCCGGCTTGTTGGTATTCCATCATCAATCAAGGAAATTGGTGCTAAGCCAGAAGACTTTGAAATGATGGCTAAGAATGCCCTCAAGGATGGTAATGCCTTCTCTAACCCACGTAAGGGTACTGTTGAAGATGTTGTAAAGCTTTACCAAAAGGCTTACGATGGCATCTACTAATAATTAAATAAACACAAAGAGGCTGGAAATCAGCTCAGTCTCTTTACTGTTTTACGTATTAAACTGCCAGCCAACCTTACGGAGGTGGGACTATGAACTAGCCAAGCTAATTCTGTCCCCCTCTTTTTTTGTCTACTTTTAATTCTTAATATTTTGAATTTTTTTCACAAAGTTACTTGCAAGCGTATTCTTTTGAAACTATAATAAAAATTATTCTAAGAGAGAATAAGAGGAAAAGAGAAAATGATATATTTACTTGCTTTAATTCCAGCAATTGGTTGGGGTGCGATGCCATTAATTACTGGTAAAATTGGTGGTTCACCAGTTAATCAAATGTTTGGAATCGGTGCTGGAGCTTCAATTGTGGGAATTATTGCATATTTGATAACAAAACCAACCGTCAGTGTAACTGCTTTTTGGTTCTCGCTAGCGATCGGTTGTTTATGGACAATTGGACAGGTTGGTCAGTTCATCTCGTTTAAACATATGGGAGTTTCAAATACGATGCCCCTTTCTTCAGCATTTGTGTTAGTTATGACGTCGTTTGTCGGCATCTTTTTCTTTGATGAATGGCAAGGAGCCAGAGCATTAAGTATTGGGTTGACAGCGTGTGTAGTTGTAATTATTGGGGCTGTTTTAACCTCGATTTCGGACGGAACATCGGATAAAAAGGTTTCGACTAAGTGGGTATTATTTTTATTAGTAACAACAATTGGTTACTGTGCTTATTCGATTTTTCCTAAAATGCCACAGGTTGCTCATGAAAGTAGTCAGGGTATTTTCCTACCAGAAGTATTAGGAATTTTACTTGGTTCAGTAATTTATACTATTTGTTCGGGTAACGCTAAAGCATTTAAGCAAAAAGAACAATACTTAAATATTTTAGGAGGACTTTCATGGGGGATTGGTAACTTTGCCTATGTTTTTGTTGGTAAAGCTCTTGGAGTAGTGACTGCTTCAATTTTTGGTCAAATGAATGTTATTATTTCAACATTTGGTGGTATCCTACTTTTGCATGAAACCAAGACCAAGCGAGAAATGATATATACAGTAGTTGGAATTATCCTAATTGTAATTGGTAGTATTTTAACAGTAATTGCTAATTAATTATTGAAGATTTTAGGTAATATCAATAAATGAGAGAGGAAACGCGCAAAATCAGCTTTTTAACCGATTTTACGCGTTTTTTTAGTCTTATATTATTTCCCAGGTTATATTGTGCTATTTCTTATCAAGTAGATCAAACCTAATTTGTCCAAGTTGGAGTTTTTCAGGTTGCTTTGCGCCGTGAAAGATAAGTTTAAATAATCGGTTTTCAACGCCAGCCGTGAAGACAAGTTGCTTATTTCCAATATTGATTGTATAGGTATCACCCTCGCTCACTACTTCTGCTTGTAAGAGGGCTGACCATTGCTTAGCTGCTTCTTCTGGGTCGCTAACATTAAAGATAGCTTGTTTAACAAAGAGGTCGCCAGCTGGGTGGAATTTGATTAATCCCTGTTTCTTTAGGTCTTCGCGACGTTTATCATCATCTTCACTCCATTGAATAAAGAATGGGGCAGGCAAATGATTAACAAGTTCGTCATCAACATAGAAAATCTTCCATTGAATGAGTTTGCCAGCAGGATCAACCCGTTTTCCATCAGTAATATCACCGACATTAAGGCCCAGTCCCTTTAATCGCCGGTGGGTTTCTTCGATGTTATCAGTCCGAATAGCAATTGTTGTGATTCGCTGAATGCCAGCAAAATAATCCTCAACAGCATCGTGAATTGCTGAGTTGTTTTCATATGGAAATGCCTTAGCTTTTTCCTTATTGGCGACTGTTAATAGTTCAATATAGTTAAGTCCAAAATAATCTAGTGCGTTTTTGGTTCCCCAATATTCGTGATGACCACCAGGGGTAAAGGCTAAACCTTTAGAGTTGAAATAATCAATTGCATCTTGCAGATTAGTTACATCGACCATTGTATGATCCCAATTTAATGTTTCTGTCATTTTAATCACCCTTATTCTGTTTACCTAATTCCTTTGTTCGTTTAACAGCAGCAAGGACAGCATTTTCGATTCCGGCTGAAAAAGAGCTTTTGTCTAACTCGTGCTGAGCTGTGATACCCACTCCGCCAGCAGAATTATTAATATCAAGTAATTCGGCAGGGTGTTTACCACTTTGTTCTACAAATGCAGCGGCTGCGCGTAAATTCTCAAGAGCAAGTTTATTTGCTTGTTGGCGAGGCATTCCGGCAAGCACGCCTGCGTTTGTAAAACTAATTAGAAAGTTATAGATATAGTTTGGCCCGGCCACGCCATATCCAGTAAATACATCTAGCAAGGATTCATCAATGTAATCGACTTTTCCAAAACTATTTAGAAAGTCTTCAATGACAGTTTGATTAGCTCGATCATTTTTAACGACGCCGCTATAACCCATGGCAACGTCAGTCAAGGTATTGGGGATAATTCGTGTAATTGCAAAAAGATCTTCCTGTGATGAAAGTTGCGCAACTGTTACGCCAGCAATAATTGAAAGCACGTCCTTTTGGTAGTGATGGGCGACAAGTTCTTTCATGATCTCTTGCCAGTTATCTTGTGGACGCACTCCTAGGATAACAAGATCAGCATTCTCAACAGCAGTCCAATCAGGTTGTTGACTTGCTTGAATATGATAAGTATCCGTCAAATAATTAACTCGATCGATCGAAATATCTGTTACCCCAGTTGTTTCAGGAGTAATTACTTTTTTCTTCAGTGCAGCCCGCAGCATTGCTTCCACCATTTGACCACCACCAAATGAGTAAATCTTAAGTGTCATTGAAACATCATCCTTTCTATATGTACCTAACCTAATCGTAGCGTATTTCAAACCAAGACGCTAATTTAAACACTTCTTTCAAAAAAATAAATTCACAAATTGGTCTACTTGAAATTAAATTAACAAGGAAGCGTTTCCTATATAATTAAATTATTAGTTAGAGATAGAATAAAATAGCTTTTCTTTGTTAAAAAACAAACTTTTCAATATGAGCCGGTTGGGTTTTAGCGGAGTGCTATTAGTTGAATTGGTCTATTAAACAGTTGTAAAATGTAAGCGTTTATTTAAGGAGGAACCATTATGGCATATCAAAGTATTAATCCATTTACTAATCAAGTAGAAAAAACGTTTGAAAATACAACTGATGAAGAATTAGAACAAACATTGACTACGGCGCATCAATTGTATTTAGATTGGCGGAAGTATAATGACCTTGAAGAACGGAAACGTCAAATTTTAAAGTTAGGTCAAATATTACGTGAACGGCGTGTTGAATATGCGACAGTTATGAGTAAGGAAATGGGAAAACTAATTAGCGAAGCAGAAGGCGAAGTTGACCTTTGTGCTTCTTTCTGTGATTATTATGCAGCCCATGCAGATGAATTTATGCAACCAAAAATCATTGCGACAACGAGTGGCCGCGCCAAAGTTTTGAAGCAATCATTAGGAATTTTAGTTGCGGTTGAACCTTGGAATTTCCCATTTTATCAAATTGCCCGGGTATTTATTCCCAACTTTATTGCAGGAAACCCCATGATTTTGAAGGATGCATCGAATTGTCCAGCATCAGCCCAAGCGTTTGCCGATACCGTTAAGGAAGCTGGTGCGCCAGCTGGCAGTTTAACTAATTTATTCCTTTCATATGACCAAGTAAATAAGGCGATTGCTGATAAGCGGGTAGCCGGTGTTTGTCTTACTGGTTCTGAACGTGGTGGTGCAACCGTTGCTAAAGAGGCTGGTGCTAATTTGAAGAAGAGCACTTTGGAACTTGGTGGTAATGATGCCTTTATTATCTTAGACGATGCAGATTGGGACCTTGTCGAAAAAGTTGCCCCGGCAGCCCGCCTGTATAATGCCGGACAAGTATGTACATCATCAAAACGTTTTATTGTACTTGAAAAGGATTATGATCGTTTCTTAAAGATGATGAAAGATGCGTTCTCGAAAGTTAAAATGGGTGATCCGCTTGATCCATTGACAACTCTTGCTCCACTATCTTCTAAGAAGGCTAAGGAGAAGCTTCAAAAACAAGTAGGTACAGCTGTAGAAAATGGAGCCAAAGTTTACTATGGTAATAAGCTGGTAGATATGGAAGGACAATTCTTTATGCCAACGATCTTAACTGATATTACTCCAGATAACCCAATATTTGATACGGAAATGTTTGGGCCAGTAGCTTCAGTTTATAAGGTTAGTTCCGAAGAGGAAGCAATCGAATTGGCTAATAATTCAAGCTATGGGTTAGGAAACACTATCTTTAGCAATGATTCCGAACATGCAGAGCGAGTAGCAGCAAAGATCGAAACTGGAATGAGTTGGATTAATGCAGGCTGGGCTTCATTACCAGAATTACCGTTTGGTGGTGTTAAGAATTCAGGTTATGGTCGTGAACTCAGCAGTTACGGAATTGATGAATTTACTAACAAACATCTAATTTACGAAGCACGACAATAAAATTTAATTAAACGACGCAAATAAAGGGATCGAAAGTTTGGATTGCGGTCCTTTTAGTATTACCTGGGAAATTATTGAATTCTTTTCAATACAATCTTGCAATATTGTCTCACTACTTATATACTTAGCCACATAAGTGATTAACTACAAAATTGCTATTTGGAGGAATACTCATATGACTGCGAAAAGAAACAGCCATCATAAATCTCGATTACGACAATTATTTGCAACACGTCGACGTCGGTGGATTGGCATCGGTGGCCTAATTGTAATTATAATTCTTGTAATAGTTTCAATTCGACATGTAAGTGAGGAAAAAGCAACAGAAAAAAATGAATATAATATTCTACGAGTTACTGAGCAATCAGATTTTAATCTGACAGGAAAGATTGAACCAGTCCAGACGCAAACATTAACCTTGCCATCTGGTAACCTGCAAAATCTTAATGTGAAAAATGGGGATCACGTTGCGCAAGGAGAAGCACTCTTAACCATGCATAATGATAGTACACAAGATAGTGTTACTGAACTGCAGGGAGATCTTAGTAAAAGTCAACGAACGATGAATGACCAACAACAGACGATCAATAATTTACGCCAACAGTTGAATGGGATGGGGCAAGGTGATGAAGGGTACAATGACCTGCGGAATCAGCTTATCGAAGCGCAAAATGCATATGCAGATGCACAAGCAAGTGTTGCTGCCACTCAACAACGGCTTAGCACCGCTTCAAGCAAGGTTAATCAAACATTAACAGCACCTTTTGCTGGTTATGTTACGGTTGACCAATCAAAGCAAAATGCTCCTGTAATTACTCTTTACTCAGATACGCTTCAATTTGTCGGTCAAGTTTCAGAATATGATTATAGTAAACTTCATCAAAGTACTGATCTAAAGGTGAAGGCCCTAGCAACGAACCGGACTGCTAATACTCAGGTAAGTTATCTTTCAACAACTCCAACTAAAAATAGTGGAAACAATACCAAATATGAAGTAACTGCTAATGTTAGTGCTAATAAATTTATGGCGGGGCAAACAGCAAAAGCTTCTATTAAACAAGATGGAGTTCAAATTCCCAAATCGGCAGTTCGTCATGGGAAGGTATTTGTTGTTGATTCAGACAACCGAGTTCGCGAGACTGATGTTAGTGGCCGGGCAGTCAACAGCTCTTATATTGTGACTGATGGAGTTAATGCTGGTGATCGGATTGTGACTAACCCTAACAGTAAGTTGAAAAATAATGCAAAGGTTGATTAATATGATCAAGCTAAAGAACATTAATAAATATTACCGTCAAGGTAGCCAACGTTTTCATGTTCTCCATGATATTAATGTTGACATTGAGCAAGGAGAATTAGTAGCAATTATCGGTGAATCTGGGTCAGGAAAATCAACCTTGATTAATATTGTTGGCTTTCTTGATGATGATTTTGAGGGAACATACTTCTACCAAAATCACCCAATCCATGATTATTCGCGAAAGCAATTTTCAAATTTACGAAATCAAAATGTCGGTTTTGTTTTTCAAAATTTCAAACTGCTACGTGGATCAACCGTTGCAGATAATGTTGGATTACCCTTGCTATATGCAGGGAAACGACGCCGCAAAATTGGCGAACGTGTTTCTGAAGTCTTAGAGCAAGTTGGTTTAGCCGGATATGAAGATCAATTCCCTAAAAATATGTCTGGTGGTCAACAACAAAGAGTATCTATTGCCCGGGCAATATCAACGAACCCGAAATTTTTAATTGCTGACGAACCAACGGGAGCACTCGATACAGAAACAAGTCAAGAAATTATGAATCTTTTTAAGCGATTGAATCATGAAGAAGGAACAACGATTATTATGGTTACCCATGATCCCCATGTCGCTGAACAATGTGACCGAGTAATTAAAATTATTGATGGTCGAATTGTAAGTGACAGTAAAGGCGGTGAATATCATGCAGACAATTGAGTTGATCAAATCAGCTATCCAGTCATTAAAGGCGAATAAAAAGCGGAGTTTCCTAACTATTATTGGAATTATGATTGGTATTGCTGCAGTTATTGCTATCCTTGGAATTGGAGACGGGATTACGAAAACGATGTATGATAAGTTCGGTAATAATGCTAAGCAAGGCCAGCAAACGACCGAGATCGTTTACAATCCTGATAATGTTAATTCAACCGTCAATGGATTCACGCAGGAACAAGTTGCTGATATTAATACTCAATTTGGTGGTGAAATTAAAAAGGCTGAGATTGAGCAGGAATCAGATAATCTGTCAACACATGCAGATATTGGTGATGCGACGAAATCAGTGACACTAAGCTTATTAAAGAAACCAACCCATACGGTAAAACTGATTGCGGGTCACAACTTTAGTAAACGAACTTTTGAACTAGGGGAAGCTAATGTCCTAATGAGTGAAAAAGTAGCTAAACGGCAATATAGTTCAGCACAAAATGCGCTTGGCACAACTGTAATAATTAATAATGTCACTTATAAAGTTACGGGAGTATATAAGACACAGGCACAATTCACTGATGATGGGAACCAAAACTCATACGGGGTTGATTTATTATTACCGAAAAAAGTTTACTATCAAGGAGATAGTGTTAAAGAAGGAAATACGCTTAAATTAACCTTTAGCCAGGGTGTAAATGCCAGTGCTATTTCCCGCAGAGTCGCAAAGTACTTAAAAAATAATAGTTCAGCAGCGACCCAAGGAATCTATCAGTACCTAGACATGGAAAAAGCCCTTAAGCAATTCTCTTCTCAAATGAGTATTATTACTACTTTCATTAGTTTTATTGCGGCGATTTCTCTTTTCATTGCCGGAATTGGGGTAATGAACATGATGTATATTTCAGTTTCTGAGCGGACGCAAGAAATCGGAATTCGCTTAGCTGTGGGGGCCACACCATTTAACATCATGATGCAATTCTTAGTGGAAGCAGTAATTCTTACCATGACAGGTGGATTATTAGGCTTTTTAGGCGGCGCAGGATTGGCGCACTTACTAGCACCGCTTTTATCAAGTGCGATTGGTGGTGGCGGCATTCATATTCACGCCCATATTTCGCTTAATGCTTTCTTGTTGGCATTTGGAACATCGGCAGCTGTTGGTTTGATTTTTGGAATCTTGCCAGCACGCCAAGCGGCTAATAAGAATTTGATCGATATCTTGAGATAAGAAAATCCTCAGTTTTTTGCTGAGGATTTTTTACGAATTCTGCAGAATGTAAAAAATATCAAATTATTGAGTATAATAAAAAGATAAATTAAAGTGAAATATTAGGAGATAGGAAAAGATGAGTAAAAACAGGGGTAAATTAACGGTTGTTTCATTACTAGTTGTAATTATTGTGGTATGTGGGGGATATATGCTATTACATCCATCCTCATCAAAGAAAGTTGCTAGTGAAAAAGCTACTAAGACCGAGACAATCACAAGCAGCAGTTCATCTAAAGAACATAAAGCAGCTACAGAAGATAGTTCAGATAAAGTTAAGGATGATGATTCTGATGATTCGTCTTCAGTAGCTGATACTAATGATAGTGAGGCAACTTCTGCATCTGCCACAGTAAGCAGTGGTAATCAAACAGCCCAACCTGCACAAAGTCAAAATACAACCCAAGCAACGGCGGTAAGTAATTCTGGTCAAACTGCTAGTCCTAAAGCTACCACGAATAACTATAAGGGAAACTGCAGTGTCGCCAACACAAATAACCGGTGGACAGGAAGCCGAAAGACAACCCAAGCTGCATCAACTCAACAACCTGTAACAGTGGAAGATGGGATGAACTTTAGCTACCGGGCTGCGCAAAAAGCTGGCGTGATTGATAATAATACATCTGTTGAAGAGTTTTACAAAAATGCCAAGGAAGGTAATGGCTCTGTAACCTACAACGGTCAAACTATTTACTACAAAGCTAAGGGTAATAATCAATATCAAGTTACAACCGCTAAATAGTTTGATTACTAAAAAAGTGTCCGGCATTTTGTCCAGACACTTTTTTAGTAAAAATACTATGAAAAATGTAAAATATACTAATTGTTTGCGCTTTAGTATATAATGAATGAGCGTAATGAATATGTTTACTAAGTGGTCATTCAGTATAGAAATATACTTAAAGGTTTGGATGTTATTGGAGTACTTTTATGCAAAAACTATCTATTAAACAACTAATAATAATTACATTGTGCTTATTAGTGCTGGTGGTTGGCTGCATGACTATTCACCAGCGTCGTCATTTTAATAAGAACGTTAAGATCGATAATGTGGCAGTTGGTGGATTGACTGCTAAGCAAGCATTAAAGAGATTACAAGATAATCCACAATCGCCAAAAATTTATGTTAACAATGAATTAGTATTTAAGGATAAGCAATCAGTAGCAAAGTTTAGTAGTGCTGATAAACCAAAAATTGTAAATGCATTACATAGCCAATACACTTTTTTTCCATCATCTAAGGTAAAGAACATTGCGGTTAAGCCTCAAAGCATTAATCAAGATGAAGTATCAAAGATTGATCAAGCAGCAAGTCAAAAGGTAACAGAATTAAATAATGGTCGAAAAGCTCCTGTTGATGCTTACGCGGTATACGAAAATGGCCGAGTACAAGTAAAACCAGCAGTTGGTGGTACTCAATACAGTTTAGATGGTTTGCATAATAAAGTTGAAAATGAAATTGCTGGTGGAACAATTCATCTGAAGCCAGAATATACGACTCCACTTTCTGCAAATAGTAAAACTGTTCAGAATGAAAAAGCAAAGCTCGAAGAATTATCAAAACGATCTGTAACATACCAAGTCCAAAACAAAAAGTATCAATTAAATTGTGGTGAGATTATTACCAGAGCAACCTATCAAAATGGAAAATACCACTTTGACACTGGAGCAGCTGATTCAAAGATTAATGAAATTAATAATACCCAAGCAACTCTTGGCAAATCATTTGAATTCAGAACCCATGACGGATCAGTGATCAAAACAACAGATGCTGGCTTATATGGGTGGAAGATCAGTAAAAAACAAGCTGGAAAGACTCTTACGAATGCATTGGTTGCAAATAAGCAAACAGTAAACGCCAAAAATGATATCTATGGTAAAGGATATAATCAACAAGGAACTGGGTATAATACTACAAGCAACAATGGTATAGGGGACACTTACGCCGAAGTTTCACTAGCCGACCAACATGCCTGGTTTTATAAAGATGGTAAGTGTGTTCTTAGTACTGATATTGTTAGTGGGACGAATAATAAGGATAATGAAACTCCTAAGGGTGTCTGGTATATCATGTACCAGCAAACACCGTCTGTCCTTCGAGGCCTTAATGATGATGGGTCGAAATATGCAAGTAAGGTCCAATATTGGTCACCATTTACTGATAGTGGATGTGGATTTCATGATGCAAGCTGGCGTCATGACTGGTCAAAACAGGCTTATCTTGCTAAAGGTGGTGGATCGCATGGATGTATCAACATGCATCCAGATGTTGCTGGTCAAGCCTTTCATGACTTACAGAAAAATGAGCCTGTAATTATCTACTAAAGGAGAATTTATTATGCGCCCAAGTGCTGAACGCTCAATAATGATTGCGGTTATTTGTTTCATATTAACAATTATTATTTCATTCGCCATGTCTGAGGGATGGATAAAGTAGGGATTTAACGATGGATTTAGAAAAGAAGAAAAATTTGGTAATTATTAATCTATTTTATGTAGGATTAATTTTGATTTACTGTATTTTACATGCAGGACCACTGAATTTAATGGTGTTTTTGGGTATGTTAGTGGTTGCAAATTTAATGGGGATGGTAATTAAATAATGGTTTAGAAAATGATTGATTTAACTTTACCACAAGCATTCGTTTCGGGCTTTTTAAATGTTTTTGAACTAATTATTATTTATAGACTAGTGACGGGTTATTTGAACAGGAAAATTATTTTAGTTGATTTCCTTGCAAGCTTAGTTATTATTTGCGTTCCTGTTCTAGAAGGTTCATTAGAGTTTCCATTAATAATGATATATTTATGGCTGTTTGATAGGAAACATGATCGTCAGCAAATTATATATAATAAACCCTTGGTGCTAGTTAATTTTTTCCTAGAGGAAAATGTCTAAACATGTTGGTAAATTAACAAAAAAATCTTATTTTTATGGTCTTAAAATTCATGTGATCGTTACTAAGACTGGCTTTCCGATTACTTACTCAATCACGAATCCAGGTGTCCATGACGTGAAAGTGTTAGAGACTTTATCGGAAGAAGCGAATCTTCCCAATATCCTAGGGGACAAAGGATATATTAGCCATAAAATCCATGAAAAGCTTGCCCTTAAGGGCATTACTATATCCGTTCCGCCACGTAAAAACATGGATAAATCAGAAAAACTAGACCATAGCTTACTTGGAAAACAAAGAAAAATTAGGTTGTCAAAATTTCAACTCACATTCTGTTAAAGGGCTAGAGAGTAGATTTGAAAGCATATTGCTGGCTTACAGTGTTCTATTAAGTCGAGCACAACGACGTTTTGAAGGAACTTTGAGATATTCTTTAGGATATTAAAATTAACTAGCACCACGGGTGATTTATAGTATACTATGTCAAAAGGAGGAGTTAGGTGAACAATCAAATCACACTAGCATATTTAGATCATGATGATCTAGATGCTTTACAAGTTGTAAGTGTTGTCAGTTTTTATGAATCGTTTATCGATGGCGCAGATCCACTTGATATGCAAGAATATTTACAGACACAATTGACAACTGAAATATTGGCAGTAGAATTGGCACAGTCAACCAGTAAATTTATTGGTATTAAGGATCATCAAATACTCATTGGTTATATGAAAGTCAATGATGAAAAAGATGCTATAGAGATTCAACGGCTCTATCTGCTCAAAGATTATCAAAACAAAGGGTTAGGGCAACAGTTACTCGATGAAGCGAATCGTTATGCTAAAACGAAACAAAAACGTTATTTACGTTTGGCTGTTTATGAAAAAAATCATGCAGCTATTCGTTTTTATGAACGTTATGGATTTAAAAAAATCGGGATCAAACATTTTCTTTTAGGAAAACAAGATCGTATTTGTCCGATTTTAGAAAAAGAAATCTAAAAAAACGTCCTCACTTTTGATGCTGAGGACGTTTTTTAGACTGGTAGTGGAACCATAATTCGCTTTCTTTTTTGATAAAACGCTAATTCCGTCACACCTTTTGCTTTGGTGGCTAACTTCATTCTATAATCCACCATCTTTGCTACTATCAAGATTTTATTTAAAAAGTAAATGGCTGGGAAGAATTTTTTCTCCTCAGCCATTTTTTCAACTAATCAACTTTTACAAATCCATCTTGAACAAATTTCGTTCCGTAGGTCAGAGTGTTTTCCACGGGACACTTTGCGGCAACGTCAGCGAGGAACTTCTTGATGTCTTCATCAGACTCGCTGCTGCGAAGATGTGGTTGGTAACGGATCTCAGTAAACTTACGAACATTCTTACCATCAGCAACGTCTTCACGGCCAAGGTCACCTTCGATTGTTACCCAAAAAGCTCGTAAGTCAAAGTTACGTTTTTTAGCTAATGCCTGAGCAGTAATTGCTTGGCAGGCACCAAATGACGCAAGGAGAATTTCTACTGGATTCATCCCCGTATTTGTACTTTCAGGTTCATCAAAGGTAATTTCAAAACCACGGGTACCTGCTGAAACTTGCATCCCCGTTGTTGTCTTAGTTGCTGTTACTTTATATTTACTCATAACCGTGCCCTCCTTTAATACCCATAGTGTAATCGAGACGATACTTTTGGTCAATGAGGGTGCTCAATTATAAGGTGATTTCATGTGATGATTTTTCGCCATTAAGGATTGCCATCACATCATCAAGTGAAATATCCACCATATTTTTGACCGCTAAATTAGTAAAGAAGGCAATGTGAGGCGTAAGAATAACATTATCCATTTCGTGTAATTCTTTAACAAGGGGCTGATCATCAAGCCCTTTTTCTCGACGATTTGTGGCCGCCACCGTTTCTTCACCTTCAAAAGTATCAAGGGCGGCAGCTGCAATTGTTCCCTTTTTTAGGGCGGCAACTAAATCAGCTGTATTAACGACTGGACCACGACTAGCATTGACTAAACCGGCAGTTGGTTTCATCATTTCAAAGTCGTTAGCAGTCAATAAATCTTTAGAAGTTGGATTTAAATCGACGTGGAGACTAACAACATCGGCTTGCTTTAGTAATTCTTCTTTAGAAACGAACTGGACAATTCCATCGAGGTCAGTGCGCGGATTCGTGTCATAACCAAGAACAGTGGCACCTAATGTATGAAGAAGCTTTGCCAGGGTTCCGCCAATGCGTCCAACACCAATAATTCCAATCGTGGCAGTATGAATTTCCGTTGATTGTTCATCACTAAACCAGCGGAAGTCATTTTCGGCGACTTGGTGGTCAAAGCGGTAGGTTTTCCGAAGCAACCGGAAAATCTGCATTAATGCAAACTCGGCGACACTCCGCGGTGAATATGCTGGTACATTGGTCACGACTAGGTCATTTTCGTTAGCCTTTTTGATGTCGACCATGTCAAATCCAGCTGTCCGCGTTGCAATCTGTTTGAGCCCATTGGTATGGAGCTTTTCATAAATATCAGCCGGAACTTTACTACGTTGCTGAATCACGAGTCCATCAACATCGGCAGTTAATTCAACAGCATCGTCAATCAATTTCGGCGTTGTGATGATTTCGATATTATGTTCTTTTGCGTATTCGTTAATGGCGGTTTGTTCATCGTCCCGCACACTAGTCATTAAGATTTTTGTCATGTTAATCCTCCTTATTAATGAAGGCTGCAATGTTATCAAGAGCTCTGGTTAGATTTTCCATACTGGTGGCGTAACTGATTCGGACGTAACCTTGACCGCCAGCACCGAAGAAGGAACCAGGAATTACAGCAACTTTTCCTTCATTGGCAAGATCTGTCGCAAATTTAAGGTCATCATTACCATATTGTTCAGGAATCTTGGCAAATACGTAGAAGGCTCCTTGAGGATTAATCAGCTCGAACCCTAATTTTTGGAGGTTATTAACAACAAAATCTCGTCGTTGCTCATAGGCATCTTTCATTTCTTGAGTAGCTGTTTTTCCTTCGTTAGTACCAAATGCGGCTACTGCAGCGGCCATTGCTGGATTAGAAGCAGCGGTTACTAACATCGCGTGAATGGCACTGACTGATTTCATCAATTCTTGCGGCCCAGCGATAAAACCAATGCGGTACCCAGTCATTGCATGTGACTTTGAGGCACCATTTAAAATTAGCGTTTGTTCGGGGATGTAATTAGCGATTGAAGTATGAGTAGCTCCGTAAACAAGTTCCGAGTAAATTTCATCTGCAATTACAATCAGGTTAGTTGATTTAACCGTATCGGCTAATGCTTTAATTTGATCTTGGGTGTAAGTAACACCAGTTGGGTTGGAGGGGTAGTTAAGAACTAGTCCCTTTGCGTTAGGATGTTCTTCTAGGACGCTTTGGAGTCTTGCGGGTGTGAGAATAAAATCATCGCTGCTTGTATCAACTTCAATCGGAATCCCACCAAGAATCTTTGTGACAGCCATGTAGAAGGGGAAAGTTGGGGTTGGAATGATAATTTCGTCGCCAGGATTAATAATGGTAGAAAGAGAAGCGAAAATTCCCTCTGTTGCACCAACTGTAACCGCAATCTCGTTTTCTGGATCGTATTCTAGCTGGTAACGATCTTGCATAAAATGAGCGATGGCTTGGCGTAGTGCTAAGGTTCCACTTCCCGGAGCATAGTGTGAATCATTGGCATTGATGCTATCGATTGCGGCCTGCTTCATCGCGGCTGGTACATTAAAGTCTGGTTCACCTAATGTTAGTTTAATGATGCCAGGGATTGAGCTTACCTGATAATCAAATTCGCGGATTCCACCAGGAGTGAGTTTAGTGAAATTATTGTTAAGACGATTAAGGATTTCTTTTTTAGTAGCTGGCATGATAAATTCCTCCTATATAGTATGTAGATTTAGAAATAAAAGAAGCCCTGAATGCTATAGGAATAACATCCAAGGCTTCTTGATCAGATTGGAATGAGTATAAAAGAGGCTCTCGGATGTTTGGGGGTCATCCGGGAACATCACAATGACAAAATCACTGCTGGTTAGCGGACGGTAATTGCGCTAAACCAGAAGACATACGCTTGATTCAAGTGAATTGTCGCAGTGATCATCATTGTGTCCTCCTTTTGATTAACTGATTACTAATAATTCTAATTATTTTTTAATTTTTGTCAAGCGTTGATTGAGAAAAACTATTAATTACAAAAATATTTATTGGTTACAAATGTAAATATAACAAAGTTTGAAAATGTTTGTGATTATTAGTTCGCCTTTAGTTTGATATTAAAATTATATTCTACAATTTTTTTTATTTTTTTGTGTCTTTTTTGTTGTCTTACTCCACAAATGTGATATAATATTAATCGTAAAGGAAGTGAGTAGCAATGCGGATCGACATCAAACATTATTTGGAAGTTAACCACTTGACCATTTATCAAGTTTCCAAGCGTTCCGGTTACGGCTACACGACTTTACACAAATCGTTCAACAAACCACAGTCTAGTTCGACCTCGCTTAACCTGCGTGATCTTGATGCCTTGGCTCGTGCTCAGGACAAGAGCATGTGGAAGGTCCTTAAAGAACTAGAAGAGCATTACCTCGAATGAGATTGTGGCTTTGCTGTAGCCACAGGAAGTTAAATGCGTTAACTTTTAACTTCTAGAATACTTAGACTACGAAACTTAGAAAACAAAATAGTATATTTAATTGAGGAGGGATTGCATATGGCTCAAAACCCAATGAATCCATTTGACAACGACATGAATGACATCTTCAATCAATTAATGGGTGGCATGAATGGTTTCAATTCTGATAATCGGCGTTACCTAATCAATGGTCGTGAAGTGACACCAGAAGAATTTGCTGAATATCGTAGAACTGGTCAATTGCCAGGCGGTGCAAATCCTCAACAAGGTGGGCAACCTGGCCCTCAACCTAACGCAGGTAAGGACAGTATCTTACACAAGTTAGGTCGAAACTTAACTCAAGAAGCTCGTGAACATGAACTTGACCCTGTTATTGGTCGGAACAAGGAAATCCAAGAAACAGCTGAAATTTTAAGCCGGCGGACAAAGAACAACCCTGTATTAGTTGGGGACGCTGGTGTTGGTAAGACTGCTGTTGTTGAAGGATTAGCACAAGCAATTGTTTCCGGCGATGTACCAGCTGCTATCAAGGACAAGGAAATTATCAGTATCGATATTTCTGGTCTTGAAGCAGGTACCCAATACCGTGGTAGCTTTGAAGAAAACATGCAAAAGTTGGTTGATGAAGTCAAGAAGGCTGGAAACATCATCCTCTTCTTTGATGAAATTCACCAAATTATCGGTGCCGGTTCAACTGGTGATTCTAGTGGTTCTAAGGGGATGTCTGACATTATTAAGCCAGCATTATCCCGTGGTGAACTAACAGTTATCGGTGCAACTACTCAAGATGAATACCGGAACACTATTATGAAGGATGCTGCATTAGCACGGCGGTTCAATGCTGTTACTGTTAATGCTCCAAGCAAGGCTGATACTGTAGCTATTCTTAAAGGTATCCGTGACTTGTACGAACGTCACCACAATGTAAAGTTACCAGATGACGTTCTCCAAGCTGCTGTTGATTACTCTGTTCAATACATGCCACAACGTGCATTACCTGACAAGGCTATCGACTTAATCGATATGACTGCTGCTCACTTAGCAGCAAAGCATCCTGCACGTGATGCTAAGGCAATTGAAAAAGATATCGAAGCAGAAGAAAAGAAGCAAAAAGCTGCTGCTAAGAAAGAAGATTACAAGGCTGCTCAAGATGCCAAGGAAAAGATTGCTGACTTGAAGAAGCAATTGAGCGAAAACTCTGAATCTGAAAAGGTTACTGCTACTCCAGAAGATGTTGCTAAGGCTGTAGAACAAATTACTGGAATTCCAGTTTCAAAGATTGGTGCTAGTGACGTTGAACGTCTAAAGGACATGGACAAGCGGCTTGAAGGCAAGGTTATTGGCCAAGACAAAGCTGTTGAAGCAGTTGCTCGTGCTATTCGTCGTAACCGTGCTGGATTTGACGAAGGCGATTCACCAATTGGTAGTTTCCTCTTTGTTGGACCTACTGGTGTTGGTAAGACTGAACTTGCTAAGCAATTAGCCCTTGATATGTTTGGCAGCAAAGACGATATTATTCGGTTAGATATGTCTGAATACTCTGACCGGACAGCTGTATCTAAGATGATCGGTGCTACTGCTGGTTATGTTGGTTATGAAGACAACGGTAATACCTTGACTGAAAAGGTTCGTCGTCACCCTTATTCAATTATTCTTCTTGATGAAATTGAAAAGGCTAACCCACAAGTTATCACCCTCTTGCTTCAAGTACTTGATGATGGTCGCTTAACTGATGGACAAGGTAACACTATTGACTTTAAGAATACTGTTATCATTGCTACATCAAACGCCGGCTACTCCAATGATGCTCCAGTTAAGATGGGTCGGAACGAAGATGAAGAAGACTTAATTAAGAAGTTGACTACTTACTTCCGTCCTGAATTCTTGAACCGGTTCAACACCATTGTTGAATTCCACAGTTTGACTAAGGAAGACTTAAAGCAAATTGTTGACTTAATGCTTGCTGAAGTTAACCGGACATTAGCTAAGAAGGGAATGCATGTTAAGGTTACTGATGCTGCAAAGCAATACCTTATTGATGAAGGCTACGATGAAGCCATGGGTGCTCGTCCTCTTCGTCGGGTTATCGAACGTGAAATCCGTGATAAGGTAACTGATTACTACCTTGACCACCTCGATGCAAAGAACCTTGTTGCTGAAATGAAGAATGGCCAACTTGTAATTGTTGACGCTAAGGACGCCTCAAAAGACGATAGTAAAGAATATACCTCACCATCTGAAAAGAAGGAAGAAGACAAGAAGTCTGACGAAGATAAGAAAGACTAAAAGTAATTTTCCTTTAATGTAGAAAAAGACATAGGATGACTCTGAAATGAGTTAACCTATGTCTCTTTTTGCTTTAAATAATAAACATTATTAATGATCTAAGCAATCACTATGGAGGCTAAAAACTAATTAGGATAGTTGAAAATTGATGGTAAGATCTGATTTTATGCATAAAATTATTGGGATTAAGGAGACTCTCTTTTAAAAAGAATTGCCTAAAAATATCGAAAAAATAGACAAAAATAAGTGAAAAAATAGTCTATTTTGGTGATTGCCTTATCAATCTATTTATTCAGACGACAAAGATATTAGCAAATTATGATTAGTTAAATAATCAATAGACCACAAGTGCTATTATATCAACGTTTGTTCGAATTACCAGCTGTTAAATAAGGGCTGAATAGTGATTGTTTATTACCCCACTTTATCTGTATCATTCTTTCATAGTTGTCTCTAAATAAGACATTTGAGCACAAATGAAACGGTAATAATTTGTGGATTTTAGTGTAAAGATAAATTCGTTTAGTAACTTATTATTATCGCAGGAACAGATTTGAAAAAATTTAAATTTTTTACGGGCTTTTTCAAATAGTTTTAAACAACAAAAATGAAATGTTGATACATGCTATTTGCTAATTGCTTGATTAGCCATTAAATATTGATATAAAGGCATTTCAACCATAGTTGCAAAAATATTCGTTTGATTAATGAATGGCTATTTCGCTAATAAGTGAAGCAACTTAACGGGTGAATAGTTAAAATGCGAAAATGATCTTTTCGGAAATTGCCCCTCTTGTAATCCCTCAAAACCTTGATATGGTAGGAACTGTTAAGTCATTAAGCAATAAACCTTGCATGAATAATTTATTTTCTTTTGAATATTTTTTCATAAACGGGGGTTTATTAAAATGAGAAATTCGAATACAAATAATTGGCGTTCAACTGCTTTGATTGCGGGGGCAATCTTGACAGCAGGTGTCGTTGCCACCACTTCAACGACAGATGTACACGCTGATAATAGTCAAAACAATGCACAAGTAAGTAATGACCAAGTTACTTACGACCAAGTTCGAGCAACTGCTGATCAGCAACTTGCACAATTGCAATCAGCTAATGATAGTAAAGAAGCTCAACAAGCTACGGCCAACGAGCAATCAAATGCTGCGGATCTTGCACGAACCAACGCACAAATTGATCAATTAAAAGCTAGTCATGCCGCTCTAGAACAAGAACAAGCCGGTGCTATTGCACAAGCACAAGCTTCTACTGCTGCTTCTATTGAAGCACAAACTTCAGCTGCTAATGCTGAATACCAACAACAAATTAACACACAACAACAAAACGAAGCCACTCAACGTGCAGCAAATGATCAACAGTACGCACAAGCTGTTAGTCAAGCTGCTGAAAATCAACAAGCTGTTGCTGATATCAATGCACAATATCAAAAGGCTTTAAGTGATGCCGCTAATACGCAGACAAGCCAAGCACAGGCTGCTGCCAATAATTACAACTCAGCTGTTGCTAAGGAAAATGATACTTACCAAGGTAAGCTATCTGCTCAACAAGCAACTAATGCAGAAAATATTAAAAATGCTGAAGCATCTCTTGCATCCGCAACTGCTAATGCTAACAAGCCATATGAAGTCGCAACTACTAATGATGTTGCCGTTACTGGTCGAGTTGCTAAACCACAAACAGATTTTAAAGTTCCTGCTTATGTAACAAAATATGGAATTCATCTAGAAGTTCGTGGTTATAATGGTGCTATTCCTGTATCTGATTATACTTATCCTGAATTTGCTAATACTTACTATGGTGAATACCCTGATAGTGCTGTAATCACAAACAAGGCTGCTGAATCAACTCCACATGATATTTCAGAAATGCCATTAGACTTCCAACCAGGTCTATTAAGCTATGATGCTAAAAATGACCATTCAGAAAAAGTTTCTGCTGATGGTTTAACGGCTGACCAAGTTCAAGTATTACGGGCATTAGCTCTTTCATGGGAAAATGGTTTCCGTAACAATGTTTTCCAAAACTACCGTGAATTTTACAATGTGGTTAATAAGAATGATGGTTTTGTAAACGTTGCTCCAGTTGATTTAGTAAGTACTGACTTTACTGATAACATTGCAAATCAAGTTGTTGCTAACCGGACAAAGTACAATATTGATAATAATAGCCATACTGTTATCAGCAGTGGAATGCCTGCCGAAGCAACTTATACTAGCGTTATTAATGATGCAACCAAGAACTTGAAAAAGAATTTAACAAGTGAATTCAATGGTAAGACAGTTTACACTGACGTTAACGAAAATTTGACTACTATGCAAGCTGGAACGCCAACCCTTCTTAATTACGCTATTAATCTCTACAACTCAATGCAGGGTATGTACTATGGTGAATTAGTAAACCCAACACACATCGGTGGACATGCAGTTAACCTTCTTTGTGCTGGTGTTCGAACTGTGGGAATTGGTTTCCAAAAGTTGACTGATGAAATGACTGCTAAGAATGGATCAGGTGTTTCTGATCGCAAGAACCCATCATATGCTGTAACGTTTGATCATGTCGGATTTAACATTGACCATGATGCTAACTTAACTAAAGAAGTTCAAAACCGTAATGTATGGGGTACTTCAACTGTTGATGCGCAATTAAATACTATTAAGACTGCTCAATATCACGTTAATAAGGTACCAGGCACAAAGACAGTTACGCCAACTGCTACTGATGTGCAAAAAGCTACTGCTAGCGAACAACAAAAATTAGCTGATGTTAAGGCACAAGCACAACAATCCCTTGATGCGTTAGCTAGTGCCCACCAGTCTAGCTTAAATAAGCTTGCACAACAATATAATGATGCGAAGGCTCAAGTAAAGGCTAACTATGATGTTGCAGTTACTAAGGCAGCTAGTGTTCGTGACGCTGCCCTTAAAGCTATTGTAGTTGTTGATCTTCAAGCTTACAAAGCTCAATTAGATAGTGCCTACCAAAACTTAGTAAAGGCAGACCAAGTAGCTGCTCAAAAACTTGCTGCTGATCGTGACGCTAAGATCGCCAACATCAAGAAAGCTGAAAATGTAAAGCTTGATGCTAAGATTAATGAACTTGTTCCAAGCGTTGATCCACAAATCAAGCAATTACAAGATCAACACCAAGCAGTTATTGCTCATGGTGATGCTGTTCTTGCTGAACTAAAGGCTGAAAATAAGGCTGCTTATAACAAACTTGCTGAACAATTCAATGTTCAATTAGCAGCTATTCAACGGCGTGAAAATGCTAAGAGAGCTAATGAAGTTCGTTTAGCAAATAATACTGTTGTCCTTCCTTCAGCAGTGAAAGTTGCTAATGGCGGTAATATTGATACTGTTGCCTTCCCAACAGCTTCAAACCCTCTACAAGCTGAAACTACTGGACGTGTTCAAACTGTTTCGGCACCATCAATTGTAAAGACAGCTACACAAACACCTATTGCGGTTGCACCAGTTGTTACTACAGTAAATCATGCTGCTGAAAACACTGTTAAGAGTAATGAAAGTTCAGCTCCAGTTGTAACACAAACCACTGCAGTTGCTGCTACTACAAATAATGGTACACAAACATCGGTTGCTTCTACTGCTGATAACAAAGCCACTAAAGCAGACAACAGTGAGAAGTCAGTTGTAAAAGCTGGTACTGTTGCTAAGAAGCAAACTCCTGCTAAGAAGAGTGAATCATCACAAAAGGTTGATCAATCTTCTATGTCAATTGTTGCTTTAGCTGCCACTGCATTACTTGGTACACTTGTTATCACTTACAGTTCAAAGAAGCGCCACAACTAATCCGAAACGATTAATAAATACAACAAAGAGGCTGGGAATATCCCAGCCTCTTTGTTATTTTAAACTGTTATTCTCTTTTGTATCCTATAGCTTATCAATCAATGGTTGCATAAAATTATTATTGATTCGGGTAAGCTTATGATGGCTTCCTAAGTTTAGTTCATAGGCTAATCGCTCGGGATCATTTTGGTCATTAACTTTAATGATTCCTCGTTTCTTAAAGTTAAAATTTTCGGCAATGTGCTGCATCGCTTTATTGCTGCGGTGAGTATCAACCCGAAAATTCTTAATTCCTTGCATTTGGCCAACTGTTAGCAAGTTAGAAAATAGCAATTTACTAAGTCCTTGGCCCCGATAATTACTGCTGATAGCTACCCGGTGGATGGTAGCATAAGGCTCATCTGGTTGTTGCCACTGTCCCTGTGTAATGTTGCGGTAGGTTGGTTCGGGTGTAAGTTGAAGAGTCGCAGTAGCCACTACTTTATTATCATTAATTAATATCCAGTTTGTTTGCATCACAATATCTTGAGTAAAGGTTTCCTGATCTGGATAACCGTTTTGCCATTGCGGACTACCATTTTTCTTTAGAAGCTCTTTTGCATCATCAATTATTTTCATAATCGCCGTTAAATCTTGAAGCTGGGCGCGTCGTAAATATATTTCTGCCATTATTATCCTCCCCTGATTAATAATATTTCTATTGTACGACATTTAGCCTTATTCAGCGGAGAAAATAAGCGAGATTATATTTCAGAAAGAAGTGGTTTGCGTTAGAATGAAAAGCAATGAAATGAATGGAGGATAAGCGATGGCATTAACATGGACAATTATTTGGTGGTGTTTGCTACTGGTTATTCTCGTCAATGAAATTGCGGCCATTTATACTGTTTTCCGTGAAAAGCGGGATATTGCTGCAACTTGGGCATGGTTATTGGTGCTAACGCTGATTCCTGGTTTTGGCTTTATATTATATGCATTCTTTGGACGAAAATTACCACATAAACAATTAGCCCGAATAAAATCCCAAACGCAACTAAAATTAAAACAAGCACTAGAAAGGCAGAAGCAACAATTCATCAATATGCCGAAGCCTAAAGATCAAACCGTCCAGATTTATCGGCGGACCATCATGCTTTTTCAAAGTATTGATGACTCATTTTTAACGCGGCACAATGCCGTTAATATTTTTACAAATGGTAATGCGCTTTTTAAGAAAATGTTTGATGATATTGCAGCAGCAAAAAAGAGTATCCATATTGAGTTTTATACAATTTATAATGATCAAATTGGTAATGAATTACGGACGTTACTTGAACAAAAGGCCGCTGAGGGAGTAGAAGTGCGAGTTCTCTACGATTCATGGGGGTCGATGGGAGTCTGGCCAAGTTTTTATGATCATTTACGTGAAGTCGGTGGTTATGCGGCCCCGTTCCTGATGTTGCGAAGTAACTTCTTTGATTTTCGGATAAACTACCGTGACCACCGGAAAATCGTTGTTATTGATGGTGAGATTGGGTATGTTGGTGGTTTTAATGTTGGCGATCAATACCTAGGACGCGTTCCTAAATTTGGTCTATGGCGTGATACCCACCTTCGAATTGTCGGTGGTGGCGTTTATGGTCTTCAGCGACGGTTTATCGGCGACTGGAATGCATCAATGAAAAAGGATGAAGATAAGATTGTGCATTACCATCCTTACTTTCAACCAATTAGGGTTCATGGGGACGTTGCATTGCAGACTGTCTCTAGTGGTCCTGAAGCGCCATTGGAAAAAATTAAAATGGGGTATTTACGTCTAATTAATGCAGCGCAGGACCATATTTGGATCCAAACTCCCTATCTGATCCCCGACGATAGTATATTGGATGCTTTAAAAGTGGCAGCTCATTCAGGAATCGATGTACGGATAATGATTCCTTCAATGCCAGATCATGCTTTTGTATATCGGGCAACGCAGTATTATGCTCGTGAGCTCGCTAATCATGGTGTAACAATTTATTACTATCAAAAAGGTTTCCTTCATGCCAAAACAATGATGATTGATGGTCGGATGGCTTCTGTTGGATCTGCTAACCTTGACTTTCGGAGTTTTAAATTAAACTTCGAAATTAATGCCTTTATTTACAATCAAAATACGGTAGACGATCTTGAGCGAATTTTTGTTAATGATATTCGTAACTGTCGGGTGATTACACCAACAATGTTTGCAGAGCAACCATGCTGGTTGAAGTTTAAGCAAACAGTGTCACGTTTGCTGTCCCCAATTTTATAATGATAGAACGGAGCTGTGACATAAGTTAGGTCACTTCCACAAAATACGAACAGCGCAGTACAACAATGGCCTTCAGCGTCCGGCAAAGTCGAACGCTGAAGGCCTATTGTTGCTTGCGGGGGCTCGAAAACGAAGTCAC
>OODN01000435.1_pt1 | contig 25031 bp, 38 predicted proteins | sample 1671651 | NCBI WGS metagenome assembly OODN01 (sample SAMN06348178, study PRJEB24527) | human gut metagenome | biome: human gut; feature: ankylosing spondylitis patient; material: feces | host: Homo sapiens | place: China | collected 2015-10 | reverse complement strand
TTGATTGATTTTTCTTTTCAGCATATTGCTTTACCTCATATATAGCTCTTATTTGATAGATTTCATTCATATACTTTTTATCAAACTCATCTAAACAATCATTCCATGAGTATAAGCAGTAATTCATAAATAAATTACGTTCCATTCCTGGTTTAGAATAATCTATATCTGATCCTAACTTATGATTTAGTGCAATTTTCGCATCTTCAATAATATCTTTTACCTTAAGTTCAGTATAATTATCTTCCCAAGTAATATTTAATTTTCTCTTTACACTATCAAGTAATTTATTTTCTTCCATAAAACTACCTACTACTTAGCCTTTCTACTAGAAGTAGATTGAGTAGCTGCACTATCTGTATTTACAGTTATATAAGCTGGGTTTAATCCAGTTATATCTAATAATATAGATACAGTATCATCATAAGCTTTACCAGCACCATAAGTTTTTATTTTATAATATCTCATATCTTCTAAAAACTTATATTCATCAGAATAAGTTATAACGCCTTCTTTAGCTCCACCTATACACATGAAGTACTCTTCTGGTAAACATATTACGGCCTTTCCTGTCTCTAACTCATTAGATATAGTAACATCTGTAGGGAATGGGAATAAGTTGTTTATATATGTCCCTGATGTGTTTTGTACAGTTGTAGCAGGCATTATTTTTGTTAAATAATCTTCTTGATTGCATATTAATAATACTTTACCAAACTTTCTCATTCTACCTTTTTCATTCTTAGCCATTTTCGCTAACAACTTCCCATATTCAGCAGGAGTAAATGATGTTACAGCAATAGGAGTTTTTTGTGGATATACACCAGCAGATACACTTACATCTTCTGATACATCTCTAGTAAGTCCTATTGGTTGATTTTTACCTGTTCCATCAACTATTGCTTTTTCAAGTCCACATAATATTGCATCTTTTAAAACAGCTCTTATATATGCATCTAAGAATGTAGGTCCTAAATCTAACATATCTAAAGGTATAGCAGCAAATGCAGATAATTTATTTTGAGTTATATCAACTATTTTAAATGCAGATGTTATTTGTTTTGTTATTTCACTGTTTAATTCTCCCCATACAGCAGTATCTAAAGTATGGTCATTTAATACCCATTTAGTCATATATTTAGCATAATTAAAGTTTATTTTATCAAGTAATGGATGCTCATCTACTAATTCCTTAAATACATCTTCTATTATAGTTTCTGGCATTATACCTTCTGGCAATGAAGATAGTTCTATAAATGCTTGTTTTGGATTAGGGCTCTTTGATGCTTCGATAAACTTTTCATAGTATTTTTCTTCTGCATTAGTTAATTGTCTATATCCTCTTTGAGATAGTATAGTTTTATCTTGTGTCATGCTATATTCTGCAAAATCAGCTTTTACAGTATCTACTATTGATTGTTGAAATCCTACCCACGCTTGTTGTATATCTTCTTCTTTTCCTTCTGTCATAGCCTTTTGTAATGCTATAGCCGCATCTTTTTGTTTTAAATTATTAAAATTTAACATATTTAATTTCCTCCAAATTTTTATTATTTTAAAATTGCATTAAAAAAAGAACCCATCATATTTCGCTTCGGTTCTTTTGTTTCTGATGATTCTATTGTTGTTTGCTGTATAGGGTTATTAGCTAATTTAATGAATGCTAACATTTCTTCTCTCATGCTTTTTTGAGATAACATATCCCTTTTCATTTGATTTAATATCTTACGTTCAGATTGAAGTAGTTTATTTTCATCTATAGTAGTTTCTGCTATTTCATCGCAAAAACCATAATCGAGACATTGTTGCGGAGTAAGTATAGTTTCTTTCTCCATCATATTTATTAATTCTTCTTCAGTAAGATTTTTTGCTCTTTCTAAATAGATCTTTCTATTTGATTCCATTAGTATATCTAAATCATCTGCTTGTTTTCTTAGCTCTTTAGCATTTCCAGACACAGTTGTCCACATGTCATGTATCATCATAGAAGTTCCTAGACCCATGATAATTTTATCGCAAGCTAAACATATTACACTAGCTACTGAATAAGCAAATCCATCTATGTAACATGTTTTATAACTAGCTTTACGTTTTAACATATTATAAATAGCCACTCCTTCTTTTACACTACCTCCATAGCTATTTACATATAACTCAATTTCATCAGTGTCTGGAATTTCATTTAATTTTTGTCTAAAATACTCTGCCGATGTTTCAGAATCATCATACTCCCAAGTATTCCAGTTAAAAGTTCCATGAGCTGTAACATCATCATAAATGTATAATTGATGTTTGTTTGTACCTGCTAGTTGATTAAATCTATATTTAAACTTAGATTTTTGATACATTTAATTTATCCTCCTCTCCTTTTAATCTATTTTCCATAGTGTCATAATTTTTAGTAATAAAATGAGTTTTACTAAAATCACTATCTAATTCAGCTAAATCAAGTATGCCTCTTACTTCATCAATACACATTGTACCTGATGCTATAAGTTTATCTACTTTTTCAGCTACATCTAAAACATCTATATGATTAATTGTAGATGTATCAACTTTTATATAGTATCCTTTTTGCCACTCTTCAAAACTAAATACTTTTCTAGTTAATTCTTCAGAAATCATATCTGCTATAGGATCTATACAAAACGTAAGAAATACTTTTACTATTTCATTCATATTTGTAATATTGCCTAGCATTAAACTTGTTGGTATCTTAAATGTTTGACCTACAATTTCAAATATTTCTTTTCTTAATTCTCTTATATCTGAAGTATCTTTAATATTGTTCTTTGGTGATATGTCTTGTAAGTCATATCCCTCAAACTCTGGATAAACTGCATTATCATTTTCTAAAAAAGTTTTTAATTGTTTTTTTATTACTTCTTCAAACAATCTATTAAACTTTTCATCTCCAGCTTTTATATTTGACATTTTAAGTTTATACTTTATAGAATTTGACTTTTTAAAACTCTTTATTGCATATGATAATAACAATCCATATTGTTCATATAGTCCATCTATAAGTTTTTTAAGGTGTATATCATCTAATTTTAATAATAGTACTTCTTTACTTTTAAATGTATGATTAAGATTCAATGTATCTATTCTTATCCCATTATACTTATCTCCAAGTATAGGATTGGGATCTGTTGAAAAACTATCTGCACAATACAATTTATCATTAATATCTAATACCAATGCTTTTTCATCATATACCATTTTTTCTATTACTTTGTGCCAAAGTTGACTAGAGTTTTGATTTGCATTAGGAGATATATTTAATGTGTAATACAGCTGTTCTTTCACTTCTTTATTATTTTTATAAGTCTTTATTTCACACTTTGAAATAGCATTTGCTATAAGAGTTATAGCTGTATATAATGCTAATTCTTTATAGTATATTTCAGCTTTTATCTCTCCTACTACAGTATCAACATCTTTATCATTACTTGATTTTGTGTTACCCATAAAATCAACTATCCATTCTCTAAAATTCACAATTTTAACACCTCCTCCCAAATTAAATTACTATAGGATCTAAGAATACCATTTCTGTATCTTCTGGTAATTCATCCGCTAAAATCATTGCATTCACTAAAGCCATAAAACCATCTGTTTTTCTATAATTAGGCTCTATTTTTTCATATGTCATATTTCCATTCTTTTCTACTTTCTTAGTGTTATTCGTATACCAGCACATTATAGGATTTATACCATTTTCTGATGCTTCTCCCCATACAAAATTATGATTTATAAATACAGAATTTATAATTGGAGCAACTTTGATTATGTCATTAGGTCTAATTAACATTATATTTTTTCTTTCATATGCATCAAATCCTATTTTTTTAAATTCAGAATTTAATAAAGTATATCTAAAGTTATCTATTGCTATTTTTTTAATAGTATATTTAGAACCCATTTCATAAAACCAATTTGTAACGTGTTCAGGAGATATTTCAACATCATCAACAAAAGTAAGATGTCCCATTTTTTCATACTCTTGTAGTGGAGCTTTTATACCTGGTAAATCTCTTGATTTTCTACATACAAATGTATGATGAATAATGTAATATACCTTATCAACTCTAAATATCAAACAACAAGCAACAAAGTCGTTTGTTTTAGCATAATCAACTCCTCCTACACATTCAAATTCTTTTAAATCTATAAGAGGTCTATTTGCTGCTAAAATATCATCCCATGTTGCAACTTCTAACTCTTTATTTCCTATAGGAAAATTCATTCTTTTAGCCATAAATTCTGGAAAATAATCCATAGTATGCGGCATATCTATAACTTCTTTTTGTATCCTTGATTTTAACTCAGTAAAATCATTTATTGATGGTATAGCCTTTATCCATTTCTCAGGATCATTCCATTCTTTTTCATCTTCTATCCTACACCAAAATATTAAAGTTCTATTATTAGGATTATATTCTTTTAGAATATCTTTAGCTTGGTCTAATTCCCTATCTAAGACTCCACCTCTTACATGACCATTAGTAGTTATTGTTATAGTTCTTCCATGTTTTACTTTACCTAAACCTGATGTAAGAGTATTCATATTTGATACGTCTACATACTCATGCTTTTCATCAAATATAATACATCCTGTTCTTTTCGAGTCTTTTCCACGTTTAGATGATGTATTAAATCTTAGTATAGACTTTGTTTTTAGCCCAGTTATTTCTTCTTTAGTTGCATGAAAATTTTTCTTTAATTTCTCTGTATATGATTTTTTTACAGGTTCTTTTACTATTTCGTATACATCTTTAAATGTTGTTTTTGCTTGATCTTCACTATTTGCCAATAAATCAATGTTATATCCTCTTATTCCATGAAGAGGGCTTAAAAAGTAAAAACTTAAATACGAAATAAATCCATTTTTACCACTTCCTCTTCCTACGATAATTCTTATATCATTAAAAACTATATCTCCATTATCAAAGAATACGCCTATTATCAATGCAAATAAAAATACTTCCCATTCTATTAATTTGTATGGAAAGTATTTCTGTAAAGATAAACCATCTTCTATTCTTTTTTCATCTATATATACGTCTTTTCTTTCAAGAGTAGGAATTATAATATTGTTAATCATTAATTCTTGCTCTTTACAATGTTCAATTTCATTATTTAATATTTTATTAATATATGGATCAATGTATTTACTATAGGTCGTCATCATCTTCATCTTCCTTTATAGTAACAATATCGTTTAATCCTAAGAACTCTAGTATTTTTCTTCTTTCATTAGCCATTTTTATTTTTAGCTCTGCACTTTCATTCTTTTTTACACCACTTTGAGATCCATTTTCCCATTCAATCATATAACCTCTTGTCTCTAAATCTTTTTTATATTCATAGTAATCTTTTACTGTATCTATATATGATTCTATTTCAATTATATTTTGAATGTTTTTCTTGCCTATTCTTTCTAACTGAAGTAACAACTCTTCTCTTACTTCATACAAGTTCATTCCATTTATAATAATTTCTGTCGCATTATCTCCGTTTTGTTGAATTTCTGTCCGCTTCCAATCATGTCTTTTTATCCATGTCTTTACGGTTTTTTCTTTAACTAAAAACTTCCTTGCTATCTCTGGTATACTCATACCTAAAATATAGTATTTTTCTGCTTCTTCATACTTTTTTATTCTCTTATCATTTTTCAATTTTCACCACCTCAAAAATATATTTTTATATTAAGTTCCTCTCATTCTATCGCTACCCCCCCCCTATATTTTTTTGAAAATGAAAAAACTCTCCTTACGTGTACCCCCTTCCGCTCGCACACCCCCCAATTTAAAAGGGGTATATGGGGAGTGGGGGGTATTTACCAACGTTCCTCATTAATTGGTTCTTTCTTTTGCTTATGTTTCTCTGGATGTAGCTTATTATGGCAATCAGGACAAACACATATTAAGTTTCTATATTGTTTTCCTTTGTGTATATAAAACTTACTTAAAGCAAGTTCAGGATGCTTGTCTACAAACTGAACATGATGTACTGTATTGGCCCTAGTTACTTTTCCTAGTTTTAAACATTCTTGACATTCTTCCTTTTGTTCCTTAAGAACTTCTTTTCTTAACTCTCTCCAATACTTAGATTTATAAAAATCATCTATTTTACCTTGAGCTAATAACTCTCTTATCCATTTCTTAAGTTCTAATTTATTCATTTCATCTCCTATAATAAATCAATCACTTTAAACTTTAATCTATCGGAATAAGTCTTCATATTATTTAAACAATTAAGCTTCTTCTTACTATCACTTAGCTTCTTATATCTTCTCTGTTCTTTTAGTATATATTGATCTACACATTCTGTTATGTATTTTTGTTTACAATTATTACATTCAAAATAACTTACATTTATCATTAATTCATCAAGAGTTTTATGTTTTATATCTTTACGTTCTAATAAGAACTCTTGCTCACACTTATCACATTTTATATTCATATTAACAACCCTCATTTCATAAAAATAGCCTAAGAAATTAATCTTAGACTATCTAAAAATACACCTAAAGAATTGACGTAAACTTAGTTTATAGTCGCATTACCCTACGACTTGTATGAGATGCAAGGTCTAGGAATCGAACCTAGATAAATACCATGCCTTACTCGTTGACAAGGAAGAGGGAAGCTTCCTTGTCCAATCTATACGCTTTTACGGAGTTAAACACACAATGAAGAGGGAATTCATTCTATGTCTATATTAACATACTAACACTTGCAAATCCCTATTGAAACCCCACGTTTTCCCCATTAAATCCCTAGTGCATCAATTCCCCAAAGTAATACAGATAATTCTCTTGTTACTATATCATTCCATCTCTTCGGAGTATTTTTACCACAATTAAATTCCTCTTGTATATCTTCACTTGTCTTGCCTTCTATAAAGAACATTTCAAATGATCTATATTTTTCAAGCTCACCTTTTTCTATAAATTTAGTTTTTAAATTAATTAATGCAGCATCTATATACTCTATCATCTTAGCAGTTCTTGTTTTACTTCTGGCTATACTTTCTAGCCACATGTAGTCTACTTTAACTTCACATTCATCTACAAAATTAAACTTTATCTCAACACTATCACTATTATTTAAATGTTCTTTTAATGTATTATAGTTTCTCATTAATAATCTTGTATTATGAAATCTTTTATCTTTACCTTCAAACATAAGCTCTCTTAAAGCCTCTCTAGCTACTTCTTTGGCTAATTTCTTTATTTCTTCATTACTCATATAAATCTCCACCTATCTTATGTATTCTTCTATTGTTGATCTAGCTTCTTCAAATCCATTACATACTACAGCTTTATATCCTTGCTCATTCAGTTTATTAATCCATTCTTTCTGCTCTTTGCTAGTTCTTCCATTTCCATACTTCATTTCTATATATAAACCATTATAGTTTTTCTTTGGAACTGGCAAGCATAAGTCAGGCACACCTTTCTTAACTCCAGCACGCTTTAATCTAATAGCTTCTGATTTGTTTCTTTTCCCACCATTTGGAACATGATATATTAATTCTAATTCAGGATATTTGCATATATTGACATTGCACCAATGTATTAATGTTATTTGTTCTGTTTCTTCACTTCGCTTCATGTATTGCAACACTTTTATCTCCTACGCCTTTTCTCATTTTTATTATTTATTAATTCCTTCAAATTTTATTTAAACAATCTTACTTTCTATATTTCTTTAAATACTCTTCGAGCTCTTCCTTGCTCATTTTATAAGTCTTAACTTCATTAGCATGTTCATTCTTGTATTCATACTTAAGTTCATCCTTGTATTAACCCCAGTCCCAAACTTTTGCAACTGAATCTTGTCTTATATAATTTTCTCTAAGTTTCATTTTCTCTGCCCTACTTCTTATATTTTCTAACTGCAATAGCTAAAGCATCTAGTACTCCAACTACTACAACTGAAATTACTATAATTGCACCTAATATCATTAAATCTTTCATGTATCTACCCTTTCATATACTATTCTCCTCATCATATAGTCTTCTATTTTTCTATCACATTTATCTTTAACTCTTGATTTCTTAGTTCGTCTTTTTATGTTTTCATATCGTTTTATATTCTTATCAGCGTCAAACTTCAATAGATTAGTTAATATGAATATTTTTCTTTTGCTTTCTTCTAAGTTCTCATTTAAATCGAAATTTTCTAGCATTAGCTTACTTATTTGTTCTTTACTAGATTCTAATTTATGCTCAACACTATTTAACTTTTTAACTTTAGCTTCTAACTGCTCTATAGTTTTCTTTAAGTTGTTTATTTCTTCGTCTTTTTCTTCAATGATTCTATTATGTTTCTTTTTAGGTATTACTACCATTCCACCCATACTCTCATCCCCTTATATTTCTTTAACTATTGAGTCAAATTCTTTATGATAGGTTATTTTTTCTTTAGTTTTTATATTAAAAAATACAGTAAATTCCGAAGTGTTTCGTTCTACCAGGTAATTTTTACTTTCAACACCTAATTTTCTAACTAAAAATTCCTTTTGATTTCTAGTTAGTTTCTTTAATCTTTTCATATGTATTATTTCACCTTTCTAGTTTTTGTCTCCTGTCATACTCTCTAACAGCTAGTATATATATGTCATAGCATCTATCTGAATGTTGTATTTCATGTTTTTCTATTCCCATGTCTTTTGCTATTTCTTCTGCTATTTTTATAATTTCTTCCTTGCCTTTTATTAATGACACTTAATTCACCTCTACAAACTCAACGTTTTTTACTATCAAGTCATACGTTCCTTCATCATTTTCTTTTATAGTGAAGTTTAAGTTATTTCTAATATCATCTAATTTAGCTGATATTTTAATGCCCGTATTAGTTTTGATATTCCTATTATTTAGCATTTTTTCAGCTACTTTTTTATCTATATTGAATCTAGATATATCATTCTTTTTAAAACGCTCTATAAAGTTATATTTAAGCTCTTTATCTTCATGGCTATTGAATATTTCATCTGCTATTTCTTTTACATCTATAACTGAATTATTTAACGCAATATGTTCTAGTACTTCCATAGCTCTATCGCATTTTATTAAGTTTACTATATGTCTATCCTTTATCCACGCATTTGATAGACACGCTTTAACTGATGCAATGAATACTTTAGTCTTATATGAATCATCATCTATCTTATAAGCTTCTAAGAAGTCATTTATAAACTTAGAGCTAATATTTTCTTTTTCAGAATCTTTATCTAGTATTTCTAAGTCATACTCGCTATTTAAGCTACTGATACCTACTAATGCACATTGCTTCGGTTTCTTAGTATCTGATATTAATTCTTCATTTAACTTCATTTGTATATTAAACTTATCATCCTCAAATTCTATTGAACGATTATATGCTGCTCTATAATCTAACTTTATTATTGCTACTCTATATTGATCTTTAACTGTATATAAGCATATAACTAAATCACATGAATCTGCATCTGAATCTAATTTCATTATGTCAAATAAATATGCAGCTATTTCTTTTGAGTTTTCTATGAATGTCTCTTCATTGCGTATTATAGATTCACAGCAATCTCTAACTATACAATCTTTTGTATTATCAAATTTAGCTCTTCTTAATAAATCATCTTTGCTTACTTTCTTTATAATGCTTTGTAAAAATTTATCAATCTGAGGATTTACCTTACCTTCAAAATCATTTAATATCGGTTCATCTGATACTTTTGATAATACGTGCGTTATATATCTATGAATTATCATTTCAATCTCCTTTTTTCTATGCACTTGTCACATATAATTTCATTTTTTATTTTTTCTAGCTTTATAGCTCTATTTTTATCAACTAATATATTTTGCTTATCATCACAACATTTACATGATAATGTAAATATCACTCTAGTTTCCTCCATATTCAATCTCCTACTTGCACATTATGTAAGACACAGCTAAATAAGTTAATATATAGATACTCATAAACCTTATAAATGTGTTCATTTTTATCCTCCTATTCAACAAATGAAAATTGTCCATTTATAGCTTCTATTTCTATTCTAAGATTGGTTGAAGGACTCCATTTGATTAAATACTCTCTAGCATTCTCATATTCTTTTCTAGCTGTATTCTTGTAACTATTTACTCCAAAGTATCTTTTATAATCTCTCCATAATTCTGAAAATAGTTTTTTACTTACCCTTTTATATGCTTGTGATGTTTTCCCTCCAAGGAGATCTACTGCTCTGCTCCTTGCCAATTGATTTAAGTTCTCTTGTTGTTCATAGTCTATAGTCATGTGATTATATAAATAGTCTACTTTTACTTCCATTTGTTGTTGTTTTTTATCTATTGCAAATATAGCTTGTAGTTCTTTTGATAATCCTTTTACTTCATATATTCCTGTTTGTCTTATACTTGGAAGTACTTCATCTGTTACCCAGTCTTGAAATCTTTCAGCTTCTTCTTTTCTAGATTTAAATATCAGTTTGTATACTCCACTTTCAGTTAAAAAATTTTCTCCTGCATTGTTTAATTTTCGGATGTCGGTATTATCAACATCTAAATTCCTTAATTTTATAACTTGTTTATTATTCATCTTTCTTAATGCATCTCTTACTGAACTTTCAGCAAGTCCTAAACATTCTCCACAATGATATGGGTTAAATAATATCTGACCATTTAACTCAAGCACTTCAACTCTCTTATTTTCAAATATCATTAATTTATTCATTAAATTTTTCCCCCACTTTCTTTTATATAACTTCCTTTAACCTAGTGTATTGTTCCACGTAAACCAATTCATCTACACATTTATTGATTGTCATAAATGCGCTTGTATTCATATATTTAAGAGCATATTTATCTAGTAGCTCCTTCATATCATCAAGTATTCTTTGATTAGCTTCTAACTCTAATTCTTCTACCCTTATGTTCATTTTTATCCTCACTTTTTAAACTTTATCAGTTTATTTTCCGCATTCTAGCATATATGTAAGGCATTCCATTAAATTCATTGATGTAAACTTGAGCATCTACAAATATATATCCAGGATTATTTTTTTCCATTTCATACTTAATTAGATTTTGATTATTAACTATTTCTCTAACTTTCTTTTTACTGAATTTTATTAAGTTTCTTGTGATTTCAGGATTTTTTAGATTTTTACTACAACACCATCTTTTCTTACCTTTAGGATCTTTTGATAGATATATAGCTAGTCCAGTTAATCCCATATCATCAGGAGATAGAAAACTTATTTTGGTTCTATTTCCAAATTTCCATTCTCTTTCAACTACTTCTATAGGTAATACTGCTTCAAGTACCATATGATGATGACATCTTATCTTTTTAACATCTGAGTGTTCCGTGATAAACATATACTTAATTCTTTTTATTTTCTTCTTAGGAGCTCCATTCGCTAGTTGAATTTTCATGTATAAATAATTTAAGCGTCTTATATATTTATGCATTTGTTTTTTAGCTTCATTGTGATCCTTTGGTAGATATTTATTTAAGTACTCTAGAGTTAAATAATAATCACCTTTAACAAAATTCATATTTAATTTTCTAGTAAAGTTTTTAATAGCATTTTTATTATTTAGATTTTTCTGTGCTTCTCTTGTATTTTTTAATCTCCATTCATCAGGCATATCTTTTTTTAGATACATAGGAAATACTTCAACTTCTCTCATAGTTCCTGATGTGATTGTTTTTGTATCATATATACATCCACTTCTAACATCAACTATGCTATCTAATTCAGTTTCACATATGCCATCTTCTACTAATCTTGTATGTAGTCTTTCATAATCACTTTCTATATATTTTTTTCTCAAAACTTTGCTCATGTTACATCACTTTTTTATCTCCTTACAAACTGCTTTACTAGGCATTTATTTTTATATTTAATCTATTATTTTTGTCTTAAAGTTAATACTTATTACAAGCCCGTTAAAAGGCTTCCTAACCTTTTAAATTTCAAGCTTCTATTTACTTTTTAAAAGTGTGTGATTAGTTAAAATCACACACTTTTAGTACATTAACTTTTTATTCCTGAATTCCTTAATTTTTGAACTACTTTACAAGCCTTTACAGCAACCTCAACATCATATAGTTCTTTTTCTTTTAGTTCTTCTATTTCTTTGAATAAATTTTTTAATCTTTCTATTTTGGACATTATTATCACCTCCATGTGATTATAGCTACATTTTACACATTAATATTGTGTTTTTCAACACTTTTCTACAAAAAATGTGATTTTTTTTACTTTTTCACATAATAGTATTTATTTTTTTTGTGTTGTTTTACACATAAATAAATGTTATTATGTATATGAGGTGTTATTATGAATTTAAGAATAAGAGAAGTAAGAAAAGATAAAAAACTTACTCAAGAAAAATTAGGAAATATAATGGGTTTAAGTAGAGATTCTATAACTAGCATAGAAAACTCACGAGTTCAACCAAGCGAACTTTTCATTAATCATTTTTGTGATAAATTTAAAGTAAATAAAGAATGGCTTTTAAGCGGAATTGGTTTAAAATACTATGAAGAAGATGATATTCTAGCTGATATTTTCGCAGATATAACTGTTAATTCTTCTCACAGGCTTAAAAATTTAATTAAAGAAATTAACGATTTGGATGATGATTATTTAGAGCTTATAGAGAAATTAGTGAAAGGTTTAAAAAGATAAAAGAGAGATGTTATTGTTAACATCTCTCTTTTATCTTTGTTATATACTTAAATAAAAAATTTATAACTTGAACATCATCTATATTCTCTATAATTTCAATGATAATATTTTTTTTATATTTTAAATCGTCTTTCATAAATCCTCCTAAATATGAAAAATATCCAAAATTTGCCCCTTATAAGGCTTTCTTTTACTTTTTTCGATATTTTATACTTAACTTTATTATTTTTTGTTTAAAATCGTTTTAAATAATTCCGTTCGACTTTTCTCGAACATAAATTTGACAGTTCGATTATTTTCATTTATTATAATAATATAAATGTAAGATTTTTACAATATTTTATTTTATTTTTAATTTTTAGTTCTATTTTTGTTTTTAAAAATAAAATAAACGTTTGAAATATATTTTTAGGAGAGTGTTTTTTAATGTTTAAAAATCCAGAGTTAAGTTATAAACAAGAACAAATTCTATATTTTATTAAACAATCAATGGTAGATAATGGCTACCCACCTTCAATTAGAGAGATATGTGATGCAGTTGGATTGAAATCTCCATCAACTGTACATTCGCATTTAAGCAAACTTGAGCATTTAGGATATATAAGAAAAGACCCTACTAAACCTAGAGCTATTGAAGTATTAGATGGTTGTAAAAGATCTACGGATGATAGAGTTATCGCATTGCCGTTAGTTAACGAGATATCTGTTAATCAATCAATGTTATCAGAAGATAATATTAAAGAGCATATACCACTACCTATTAACCTAGTGAAAGGTAACAATAATTTTATTTTTAAAATTAAAGGAGATAGCATGGTCAATGCTGGAATGTTAGACGGAGACTTCATAATAGTTGATAGAAAAAATACAATTTCTGATGGAGAAATAGTACTTGCTCTTTTATATAAAGAATATCCAACTGTTAAAAGATTTTTTAGAGATGGAGATAAAATTAGACTTCAAGCTGAAAATGATTTTATGGATCCTATTGTACTCGATAACTCTCAAGTAGACATCATAGGTATAGCAACTGGTGTATTTAGAATCGTAAAATAATTATTGTTTTTTACGATTCTAAGTTTATAAAAAAATATACTATCTTTTATTTTTACATAACCTTAAAAGTATTGAAATCATCGATGTAAAAAAATTTTACATCGATATTAAAATATTTTCACATCGAAATAAAAAAATTTTATATCAATATAAAAAAATTTTATTTCGAGTTAAAAAAAATTTATTTCGAGTTAAGAAATTTTTACTGCAATACCAGAGATTATATTCAGAGAATATAATTACAGATTATGTTTCTCTTTTTATTTAATTAATTATTTAATAAAACACTTGACTAAATGCCGTCAGTGTTGTAATCTAAAATTAAATTGGAGGATGTTAATATATGTCAGAAAAAATTATAAAAAAACAAACGATTAGAATTGAAGAAAATGAAAATAAAGAAATAAAGAAATATCTTATAGATTTAAATTTATCATTTCAAGAATATGTAATGAGATTGATAAGAGAAGACATGAAAAATAATGCAAAAGGGGGTAAAAATTAATGACAAAATTAAAAAGAGTTGTTATAAAGCAAGAATTAGTAGAGCTAACAGGAGATTATAGAGCTGCATTAATACTAAATCAATTCATTTACTGGACAGAAAGAATGAGAGATACAGATAAATATATAAGAGAAGAAAAAGAGAGAGCTATTAAAGAAGATATATCAGTTGATATATCTGAATCTAATGGATGGATTTATAAATCCGCAGAAGAATTAAATGATGAACTTATGGTTGGAATGAGTAAACCAACTATAAGAAAATACATCAAACAATTAATTGAACAAGGATATATACATGAAAGACAAAATCCAAAGTATAAATGGGATAAAAAAACACAGTATAGACTTAATTTATATAATATTCAATTAGATCTTGCTAAGTTAGGCTATGCATTAGAAGGATATTCACTTCTTCCAAATATACAAATAATAGAAAATGAAGATGTGTATATTGATAATAATTTGCAAAGTAAGGATAATGATATAAATACGAAAGAAAACTTAAAAAATACATCGATGCATATAGATGAGTTGAGAAATATTGAAGATTATAAAAATATTTTTGAACTTAAGATGGAGACAAGTCCTGTATTTGCTAATTCAAGGAGTGAAACTCGGGACTTAATTATAGTTCAAGAGTTAAGAAGGCTAGGGTATAATGTCTATATTTAATTAAGGAGTAATAATATGTTGAATAATATTTTGCAAATAAAAAAACACTTTCAAAAGTTCACCACAAACAATTAAAAGTGCTTAATATATTATTCATTAAATTAACTATTTAATATTATATCAAATTTTAAAAATAAATTCAATATAATATATATACTATAAATAAAACATATCAATAAAAGCGTTGTATTTAGCTTGTAAGAAGTTTTAAAACATTATTCGATAAAAATATCTATAATAACTTAAAGAGACTTTTAAAAAGATAATACGATTAATAAAAATATGTTTATACCTATGCATATATCTAGAAAATAATACAAGGAGGTAGAGTTGATGAAATTAGACGTATTAGACACAAAAATAAATTTATTTATAGAAATTGATAAAAGTAAATTAAATATAAAAGAAGATGAAACAAGTAGATTAATATTAAAAACTGATATAACAGAAGATAATAAAATATCATCGATAATAGTAATAGATTTCAATAAAAAATATACAAGTTTTATACAAAAAAATAATTTTAAAGATAAAGTACTTTTTATTGAAGGAGATTATGCAATATTAAAAAATAAAAAAGAAATGCCATATGTAAATATTAAAGTAACTAAAATTATTAATAATAAAAAGAAAGATGTTGTTAGAACTGATAAAGTTAGAAATAATCTTATAAAAGAGTTTAAAAAAGCAGATTTAAAAGCATTAGAAGAGAAATACCAAAAGTTTTGTATTGATGAAGAGATAAAAGAACTTATAGAAGTTTTAAAAGAAACAACCTTACTGAAAGAAAAAACAAAACTAAAAAATCGAGAAATATATTTAAAAGAATTGCAAGTAGCAATATTAAAAAGAGAAATAATATTATCGCAACCTGAAAGCCCCAAAAAAATTAAATGGTATGAAAACTTAGATAATTTTATAGATTTAGATACAAGTAAAATAGAATTATCGAATGAAGTTTTTAAAAAAGGTAATGTTAATTTAGACCTAAGGAGATTGCATGATGAAACTAAAAATAATCATGTAGTAGTAAAAAAAATAAGTGAAGATAAATATGAGTTAGTTATGGGTATCGCTGCTTATTGTAGATCTAAGATATTAGATAAAACAGTTAAAGCATTAGTAACAGATTTAACGAGAAAAGAATTTGTAGAAAGTTTAAACAAATAATATAAAGGGGATATTATGATAAGATCAATTAGGCACGAAAAATTTGAAGATAACTATTTCACTAAAAATAGAAAATTAAAGATAGAAGAGTATGATAATGAAGGAAAATTAATAGATGTGATTGAATTGTCACAAAAAGATTTTTGGGAATTTTATATGTATAAAAATAATGGTTACAGCTGTATAGATGTAGCTAGGAAGTCTGATAGAGAATATTTTTCAGGAGAAAGATTAGAATTAGCAAAAAAGATAATAACTATAGCTTATAAAGAGTATTTTTCTATAAATACTATAAAAAAAATAGAAAAACTTTTTGAACAATATACTACAAATCAAATTAAGTTTGCTTTAGAATTTAAAGATTATTTTTATGGAGTGTCTAAATATAGGTTTATAGGAGAAGATGAGAAATTTATTTGCAAACTTGATTTCACTCAAGTACTTGAATATTTAAAGTCAAAAGGTGGTTTTTGGTATGCTGTAGATAGTAATGGTAGAAAAGGTATGGCTTACCTTAATCACCCTACAAAAAAACAAATAAGATATCAGAAGAGTAAAAATAAAATGGATATTGTATTTTTAAATTTTGAGGATATGAAAGAGTATTCAATAATAGATGATAAATTAAAATAATTTATAATACCTATATTATTTCCTGGTAGAAAAAGCACTTAAACAAAAAATGAGTAGATGAAACTATATAATGCTCCTCTACTCTATTTTTTAAGTTAATAGTATAAAACATAGTACTATCAATATGTATATGATATAATAATAGAGGAATTGAAATCTATAGAGTGGTGTTTCATTCAAGAACTTACCTACTTCTTTGCAGGAAGGAGGTGAGGAAGTATGGAACAAAAGATAATTGTCGGTATTATAAGTGCTATTGGTGCAATATGTCTTGGTCTAATGACTAATTATATATCTGACAAATTAAAAAGCCACTCTATGCGAGAGAGTGGCTTAGAGATTAAAATTAAGTTAAAATTTTTTGAACTTAATTTTAAACTTAAAAATTCTAAAAAATAATTTTTAGGAACATCACTCTACTGCTAAATAGATTTCAATTCCTTTTATATTTATATTATAACATAATCAAATATGTTTTAAACTAATTTTTGAGATATAGATTAATTTCTATATCTCTTTTTTTACTATTTTGAATAAATTAAAATTATTATTGATATATAAATTATTTCTTAGTAGAAAAAAGCACTTTGATAAAATAAGAATATGAAAAAATGATTAATAATAATGCAACAGTATATTAACTAAAATAAGTATAAAGTTAATATATTATTTATTTTTCAAAGTTAAAATTTTATAAAAAATTATAAAATTTTATAAAAATACGATTTGTATAAATTTTATATTTTTTTACACTAATTTATAATTTTTTGCAAAGTTTTATAAAAAATAATGAAATTAAATATTGCAAAATTTTATAAAATTTGGTAAAATTTAATTAAAGTTGAATAAGTTTTATAAAGTTTTGTAAAAGGAGGTGATAAACTTGAGTAGGATTGTTTTAACTTTCAAAAATAACGATAAAGAAAAAGCAATAGAATCTTTTTTAGATAGCAAAGTTTCTCCTACTGCTTATATAAAGGAGCTAGTATGGGAGGCTATGAATAACGGAACTATAACAATACCTGTTATATCAGAAGAGCAAAACCAAGAACAAGAATCCACTAAAAAAAGTAAACCTAAAGTTGGTGGATTTAGATAAATGTACATTTAAAATTTAATATTAGAACATTGGAGGAATGAGTATGAAATTTGTTAGCGCAGGAATAGACTTAGGAAATAGTATGCTAAAGGCTACTAAAGAATTAAATGGTAAAAAGGTTAATGTGAAAGTTCCAAATAGAGTTCAGTATGAAAAATCAATTAACCCTAAAGCAAAAAAAGTTGAATTTAATGGACAAACAATATACATAGGAGTCGGAGAACTTAACAATAATGTTCAAAAACATTCAAGAAAACATCTGTTAGAGCAAACTTTTGTTATGTTACATGAATTATATCCAAATGAATCAGCTTTAAAAGTTGATTTGAGATTAGGTTTACCACCAGTTCAATATTTTAATGATGCTCATAAAAGTAATTTTGCAAATATGTTCCCTATAGGTAAGCAATTTGATTTTACTGTAAATGGAATAAATAAGAAGGTTACTTTTGTATCGTTAGAAATATTTGTAGAAGGATATTCTGCTTTTGTTTCAAATATAGAAAGCATTGGAGATAATAAACAAGATATACTTTCAATTGATGTAGGTGGAGGTACAACTGATATATGTAGCTTCTCATATGATTATGATGATGAAATGTATTATCCAAATGATACTTTAACTGTACCAAAAGGAGTTATAGATTACGGTATAGAGATAGCCAATCATTTTAATGAAGTTGAAAATGCAGATATATCAAGTAAATATATAGATAATTTACTTAAAAATAATATTGAAGTAATTGAATATAAAGGTAATAAATATAATCTTGAAAATTATTTATCTTCAATAGAGCCAATAGTAAATGACACTACTAATAAGATAACTAATAAGTTCGGTGAACTTGATAGATATATTGTAGTTGGAGTTGGTGGTGGTTATAAGACATATAACAGAATGATTAAAGATAGAATAGCAGCAGAGATAGAATTAGATGAATATGCTCAATTTTTCGGCAATTCAGAAGGATATTTAGAGCAATAAAATAAAAGTCAGTAGGTATCACTCTACTCTACTGACTTAAGACAATATAATTACAATAAAAAAGACACATCCAAAGTGGAATATGCCTTTACCCTCGCAAGTAATAGTATATACCACTTGGATGCAAAATTCAAGGAGGAAAATACAATGATATTAAAATACATAAATACAATGGCAAGATTAGAAAAAAGAGAGGGTAAATTAGGAACTATGATAGGGATTTTATTATCAATAGTGATGTTATTAATCGGTATTATGATAGTTATGTTTGGATTACATATAATGAGTAAAGCATCTATAAATTTACTTGAATATATAAATGATATATTTTATTAAGGAGTTTTTATGATGGAGCAATTATATTTTGAGGAAGTATTAGATAATCTTTTTGTATCTAATACTTGTAGAAAATGCAAGAATAATTGTAAAGTATTATGTATATCTGAAGATGCAATTATATATTGTAGGAACTTTGAAATAATTTACTAGATAATAAAAAGGCATATGAGGTTAATCATATGCCTTTTTATTGTAAAAATTAATTGTAAAAAATGTCCCTTTTAATATATCATATATATGTTTTTTTGAAAACCTAAAAATCCGAGTAGAGAAAAACAACTTAACCAAAAGGATTAGATGTTTCTTGTATAGAAATAGTTTCTTATAGAATTGAAAATATAAAAGGTGGTGTTTCATTGCTAAAGAAACTAAAGAAAAATGATTATAATTGGACTGGAAAATACATTAAAGAATATAATCAAATGGTTTCATATTATGAGAAACAGTTAGAAGAAAAGAATAGGATCATCGACTCTTTAAGTATAGAAAATAAGAATTTAAAAAATAGCATAAAGTTTCAAGGGAAACAGAAACAAATTTCAGATAAAGACATAAATAAAATAAGAAAATTAAAAAATGAAGGTAAGAGTTATAGTTACATATCGAATGAAACAGGCTAGAGCAAAGCAACTATAAGCAGAGTTATAAATAATAAGAAAAAAATATATTAAAATATAACTAAATATATACTGTTTATATTTATATATTTTGTAGTATAATATAAATATAAAAGGAACTTCAATCTATTTGCACTAGAGTGATGTTTCCAAAACTTTAATTTTTGGTAATTTTGAACTTGATTTTTATTTCAAGTTCCACGCCACTCTTAGTTTTCCTAGAACTAGAGTGGCTTTTTAATTTGTCGGATATGTAGTTAGTCAATAGACCAAGACATATTGTGCAAATAGCACCTATGACAATATTTATCATTTGTTCCATACTTCTCACCTCCTTCCGTTAAGAAGTAGGCTTTATATTTAGTATGGAAACACCACTCTATAAATTGAAATTCCTATATTTATTATATCATATCCATATAAGTTTTTATATACTTCAATCATTTCTTTGTTTTTATTATATAAATAAAACAAAATTTCATAAATTAATAAATGAACAAAAAACATTAATAAATGTATATTTTGTTCATTTATTAATTTATGAACGAAATAAAATAATTAGAGCTATGCCGAAAACTAAAAAACGAAGGGTGAAGAAAGTGGCAAATAGAAGAAAACAAAAGAAAAAAAAGAAGAACACAGAACTTGCGACGGCTCGAATTCTTCTTTTGATAGAAATACTTAGCATAGTAAATACTATACTAGATAAGTATATAAGTTTTCTTTCATTATACCACAATGTACTATGAACGATATAAATAAATTAGTGAAAATATCAATTGCATTAGCAATAGTAAATATAGTTCTACAAATATTTTTATAGGAGATTAAAAATGAGTAAAAAAAGATTAAAAGTAAATTTTAATAAAGGTGGTAATGGTGGAGTTAGTGCAAAGCTAACTCTTCCAATAACAATGGTTAGAGAATTAGGAATTGATGAAGAAAATAAGTTCATTGATGTAGTTTGTGAAGATGGCAAAATAATAATTGTTAAATCGGAAACTCAAGAATAGTATAAATATATTATAATAATATGAAAAAAATACATTAAAATATATACTGTGTATTTTTCTGCATTTTGTAGTATAATAAAAACATAGAAATAAAAAAGATAAATTATAATCTAGTGGAATAGAGTGTGATTTCTATATATACAATATAATATTAGTCAAATTTAACTTTTATGTTGAATTTGACTTGAAAGCCACCCTTATTGCTGTAAGGGTGGTTTTTTATTTTATCATAAATAAAGTTTGCAACCAAACCGATAATAAATGGAATAACTATAACAGTTATGATTAGCTTCTTCTTTTGTTCCATATAGTTTATACCTCCTTCCTACTTATCGCAGGAACAAAGGCTATATATGAAACCCCACTCTTAGATTATAATTTCTCTAAAAAACATTATATCATAAAAGTAGTTCAAAAGCAGAGTTATAAATAATAAGAAAAATATATATTAAATCGTTGATAAATATAAAAAGACTATGTATTGAACATAGTCTTTTTATGTTTCCACTTCTAATTCTTCATATACTTTTAATAGATTAGTTAAATTTATTTTATACTCAAATTTTTTTCCAACTTTATTTTTTAATATTAAATTTTCACTTTCTAAATATTTTATAATTGATCTAGTTTTACTAGTACTTATTTCACCAGCAAATGATAAAGTTTCTATATCTATACCACCTTCACCAAAGAGAGCATTTTGAATAAGTATAAACATTATTTGAGAAAGTTTAATATCATCATTTATTATTTTAGATATAATATTACGGAAAAAATCTAATTTTTCTATTCTATCAATTAATGATGATTTTAAATCTTTTAAAGATTCGATAAGTAAGTCGAAGAAAGATATAACAAAACTTGTTAAATCTCCTTTATTTTTTTCGTCATTAACAATAGAAAAGCTTTTTTGATATTTTTTAATATTTTGCTTTATTGTATAAGATAATCTAAATGAAACTAAATCCTCTAGTCTTTGAGATAATAAATAACTACTTATAAATCTACTAGTTCTTCCGTTACCATCATAAAAAGGATGAATATATCCAAATGCATAATGAAAGACTGCAATGCGTATTAGAAAATTAATATCATCATTATTTAAATCATTTAAGCAATTTGACATAACATTTATTATTTCAGATTCTGGAGTAATTCCTCTATGAATAATTTCATCTCTATCATTAGTTACATAAACTATATTATCTCTGAATATTTCACCATCAGGAGCATAATCTTTATTTTCTTTAATAATATCAAGTAATGTAATCTCATCATATATATTTCTTATATCTATACATGTTTTTAAAGGGATTTCATCATCTTCCATAAGCATCTCATACTTTTTTACAATACCATAAAGTCTTTTATCTTTTTTAGTATTTTTATCATTTAAGATATCCTTAATCTCTTTTCTAGTACTATGAACTCCTTCTATATCGTTAGTTGTTTTAATTTCATCTATTAGGCATTTTCTTTTATAATCTTTAAGAGCTATAGGAGGAACTATATCAGAATAAAAGGCCAGTTCTTTATCTAGATATAATATAGTATCTATTTTATTAAGAATTTCTTTATTTATAAATAAAAAAGCTTTATTATTTTTTATTTCAAAATTAAACTTATATGTTGATTCACTATTAAATCTACTAGTATATGTTTCTTCATATAGTTTTTTATCTGAATAAAATAAACTTGATAATAATTTATATTTCATAATAACAACCTGCCTTTTTATAAATTATTTAGTTAATTATATTATATTTTATGTATAAAGTAAAATAAATATAAGTATTACTTGTTAAAAATCTTTTATTTTACTAAGAAATGCTTATATTTATTTTATTTTTTTATGAAAATGACTAAAATTTCAGAATCAGAATTAAGGATAGTATTAATTAAAAATAAAAAAGACTAAATTAACAAAATGATTAAAAAAATTTAAATATAAAATGTTAGATGAATATAGAAAAATTTTATCATTTACGAATTTTGACATTTTTCTCTTTTTACCATGTATCTCGTCCTATCACCGGCCATAAGATACAAAAAAATCATCCAATAAAAGGATGATTTTTTTGTATCAACGAGGTTTATCCGAGATTGTATTATTTAATTTATCTCACATGTAAATAATCTTGAAATTAAACAAGCAAAAAATCCATATATAACTCTAGAGATAAAAGTATAATTAAGAGAATTTATAGAATTAACGAAATAAAAGCTTATAAAGCAAACTACAACAAATGGAAATATATATTTTAAAATAATATATAAATATCTACTCTGAATATATATTTTATTCTTTACTAAATTAAACTTATTTAATACAGCTCCAGAGATATAAAATGATATCGCAAATATGAATATAGATAACATAATATTTTTACGATATAGCCGATTTATGTGTAACAATCTTAAGCCACGTTGCAGGACCAACTAGCCCATCAACAGTCAATCCCCTTGAAGATTGAAAACTTCGAACTGCTTTATTTGTCGCTGGACCAAATTTACCATCTTCTTCTAAACCATATCCATATTGATTTAAATACTTTTGCAAGGTAAGTACAGGGAATCCAGATGTAATCTTATTATAACCGATAATAGATGATGTCTTAACTTTTGGGAAACCATTAACCATAACGTCCTCTATACGATTAACGGTGAATCCTCCAAGAACTGTTACACCAAAACCAGACTTAGCAGCAACCATAAATGTTCTAATAACATTTTGAGCCCAAGGAGAACTAAGTAATCTTGTTCCTAAAGCAATTAATGAGCCTACAGTCTTTGTATCTCCATCATTACTAGTATAATAATCATAGTTATTGTAATAAATAGAATCTTCGATAGCGATTTCACCAGACATTAAAGCTTGATGATAATCTTCAAGGTTAGAGTAATTAGTATTGCTTAGCAGAGACATAATATCTGCTGTTTCATTAGAACTATCTTCTATTTGAGATGTGATATTTGTTGTTTCGCTAGAATTTTCGATTCGAGAAGACTCTAAGCCGTAACTAAGTGTAGATGCTGAATTTAGAATTAATAAGCTAGCTAAAAAAGTAGAACTAATTTTTTTTGAATATAAATGCATAAAATACCTCCTTATATAATATACTTATTAATATAATATAATAAAAAATTTGCATATTCAATATTATATAGGAAAAAAAGGAATTTTATGGATATTTGTATAAAAAATATATGGTATATGTCAATATTTCAAATAAAAAGACATAAAATTTTATATTTTATGCCTTTTTTAGTTATACATATTGAAATATCTATATTTTAACTATTATATATATATTAAAAATTATGTTATGTCAGTTTTTTAGTCAGTTATTGAAAAATATCAACAGAAATTCCAGAGTTATAAACACAAAAAATACACTTATCAACAGACTTATACACAATAAATTTAAATATAAAAAAAGATATAGAATAGCTCCATATCTTAAAAAATAAGTTTAAAACTCAGTGGATTATGTTATAATATAATCATAAAAGGAACTTCAATCTATTGGCTGTAGAGTGATGTTTCCAAAAACTTAGTTCTTGAATTGTTTAAACTTAATATCTATGTGTATAGATTTAAGTTTAAATTCTATACCACTCTTGCTGGCGTTAGAGTGGTTTTTTGTTATTAAAAATAATATATATTTTTCGCATAGAGAAAGAAGGTAGCAACCTGCTACCTTCTTTTTATCATAAGCTATGTTTTGGGAATAAGGAATATATACGCCTTGATAAAAAAGATATAGGATTTAATAAATTTAAATATAAAAAATAACTAGAGCATATAGCACTAAAAACTAAAATCATTACATTTATATATAAAATAAAAAAGCCCTCATGGGCTAGTGTTGTGGAACCATAATAACGGCTACCAAAATAGACAGCTTATATACTTATAGATGATACATTATTATGGGTTTACCCTATAACTAAATTTAATTATATCATAATTTATTGAATGATAAACATATTTTTATCTTGCAATTAAATATGCGTCCTTATAACCTTTTTATATTAATTCTAAATAATCTGTACTTACATATCCTAGCCCTTTATTACCGTTATATCCTTCAATACTTATCCATCCATTTAGGCAATAATTAAGTTTAACTATATCGCCTTTATTTAATTTATCTATTGCATTATATTGAGTTCCTCGGTCATATCTAATATTTAAAACATTTGCTGTTACTCTTGCTCTTCTTCCAATATAACTTCCATTTTTA
>OODN01000418.1_pt1 | contig 25913 bp, 24 predicted proteins | sample 1671651 | NCBI WGS metagenome assembly OODN01 (sample SAMN06348178, study PRJEB24527) | human gut metagenome | biome: human gut; feature: ankylosing spondylitis patient; material: feces | host: Homo sapiens | place: China | collected 2015-10 | reverse complement strand
ATACGAGATAGGAATGTGACTGGAGTTCAGACGTGTGCTCTTCCGATCTCCAATAAATATCATGTTTGGAACTTTTGCAAGACGGTCACGAAGAGCATGCATATAGAAAATTGTTTGAATTATGACTTCCATTGCATGTAATCTCTTGTCAAGATGCTTCTCAAACTTAAATTCCATTAGCAAGAATAGTTCAGACTCAACATATTTAATATCAATATATCCATCAGTGTCATCAGAGTCACTTGGCTGTCCGTGTTTGAACGTTGAACGAACAGCTTGCCAGTATGAATTTTCAACACCCTTTTCACGAGTTGCTTTATTTAATCCGTCAAGCAATTCTCGTGTGATTTTGTTTGACGCTTTCACATCTTTTATTGATTTAGTCACTATAATCTCTCCATGAAATCGTATTATCATTTTCTTAATTATACTCAATGTAACTAGATGTGAGAAGAGCATAAGGGAAATTGCCAAGTATCAGCATGTATACAATCTAAATCCCGTATCATTCACGGGTTTTGTTTTCGTATTAGAATACAGTAAATATACCAATGTGGACGACTTATTAGAATACTTGACAAAATTCAGGCTGTTTTCAATATATCGCTCAACCAATGGAAAGATAGAAAGCCGTGCTGTGCTTGGGCTAACATACAAATTGACTATTTGACCTTTCCAACGAAATTTTAACTTTTTGAAGCGCAAACTGGACGAGGGTCGGACTTAAAACGAATTGTCATCAAAACGTGACAATACAACTAACAAAAAAAGGCGGATTACCATTTTAGGTAATCCGTCGTAATGATATTATCTAGATTTATTGTAATGTCATACTTGCAGCCTTGACGTCTCCTTCGTCGTCTGTCTTAAAGTTTCCTGATCCATCCGACCACGTGATCAACTTGATAACCTTGTCTTGATAAACAACAACATCGCCAACGAGTGGATATACTTGTTGGTTTTGTGGAAGCTTAGATTGCCAACCGTTCCAGTAACTAGTCTCTAGAAGCCCAGTTGAATCTTGAGTTTTTCCAGCGTCTTTGTCAATTCCGACGGTCGATGTTGTATATTGATGATGCCAAGTCACGGGTGTCCGTTTCTGTTCTGATGATTTAGCTTTGATTTGCGCAAGAGCTTCTCCAGTGCTAAATAGTCCAAAATCACTAACACTAGTAATTTTTGCAACTGATCCGTCGTTACCAATAACAATATCATCAACTTGTGGTTTTAATTGTGAACTAGAATCATAATTCATTAATCCTGTAATTGACACTGAAAGATTAGCAGCTGAAGCGTTATACATCCACACCGAGTGTCCATTAGATCCAGGAGCTCCATCTGTTCCAGCGTCACCAGTTAGCCGAATCACATTGCTGTCAATCTTAGCAGTTGTTCCATCTTGGGAAGCAATAATGAAAGCAACATTAGATCCGGCCGACGTTTGAGCAATAATGACATCACCAGCTGACGGTGTTACATTAACAACTTGTGATGTCAACTTAGAAATTGCAAATTCATATGATCCACCACGACCATTTACGGTTTCGCTACTTTGCCAAATGACAGGACCGCGTGCTCCATCTTTACCATTTTGCCCGTCTTTTCCTGGTTGTCCGGGCTGTCCAGCAGCACCTGGTAATCCTTGTGGACCTTGCGCACCGTCATGTCCGTCGTGACCTTTGAGACTAGCAAGCCAATCAGTTTCACTACCAGAGAATCCATTATTAACGGCGATTTGATAAGCGCTTTGCCCATCTTTTCCGTCCTTGCCAGGTTGTCCAGGCTGTCCAGCTGGTCCTTGTTTTCCATCAGCACCTGGTAATCCTTGTGGACCGCGCAAACTTTCAAGCCATGATGTTAGATCACCTTTAAATCCTTGAGTCACAGCTAACTCATAAGCTGATTTACCATCTGCACCAGGTTTACCATCAGATCCATCTTTTCCAGGTTTACCATCAACACCAGATTTTCCGGATGGACCAGCGGGGATGCTTAAATTAATTGCATATCCAGTTTCACTAGTTTTAGTTAAACTTGCACTAGCAGTTTGATCACTAGCAATGGTTTGAACTGTTCCAATTGACAAGTCAGGCTTTACAACTTGATTAATTCCTCCAGTTTCTCCTTTTGGACCTGCTGGAATTGATAAGTTGATGGTATAACTGCCATCATCATTCTTTGTTAAATCAGCTTTAGCTTCTGATCCGGTAGGCAATGTTACAACTGGGCCAAATTTGAACGTTGGAGTCAATCCATCCTTGCCATCTTTACCATTTTGCCCGTCTTTTCCTGGTTGTCCTGGCTGTCCAGCAGGACCTTGCTCACCATCATGTCCGTCTTTACCGGGTAATCCTTGCGGTCCTTGAGGTCCTTCAGGACCAACTAAAGACTTAAGCCATTCAGACTCTGTTCCTTTGAATCCTTGTTCCTTGGCTAATTCATAAGCTGATTTACCGTCAATACCGTTCTTTCCATCTTTACCAGGCTGGCCTTGTGGACCTGCTGGGCCCTTCTTAAGTGATTCGAGCCATTGAGACTCAGTTCCAGAAAATCCTTGATCAACAGCTAATTCATAAGCTGATTTACCAGGCTTACCTGGCTGGCCGTCCTTACCAGCTGGTCCGGGCTCACCTTGAGGACCTTGTGATCCATCTTTTCCGTCTTTACCTGGAACGGCCTTTTTTTCAGCTTCGGTGATAGCATCATTAAGCTGTTTCTTAAAATCATCAAGCGTAATAGTTGTGATCTTTCCACCCTCAAGATTATCAGCATTACGATCAATAGTTAGATCTAAAAATCCATCACTTGGATAAATGGTTGTCTTGGGGCCATCTTTTTGTGATACCCAAAGTTCTAATTGATAATTACCGGGAGCCAACTTAGCAAGATCGGCACTATTAACGTTGATGTTATTACTACCCACAATCAATTTAGCTGGTACGTCAGCAACATGTGCGTCGTCAGTATCAATGTGAATAGTTGCGATGTCTCCGGCCTTAAAAATCCGTGGCTCATTATCATCGTGAGCAGATAAAATTAAGGTTGTTGAGTCATCCCCGGACTTAATTGTTGATGTTTCATTTACATTTAATAATTCGCGACTCATTATATTATTACCTCTCTTTACTTTTACTTAAAGCTACCGTATGGCTGATGTGTTGCGGCGTTACGTACTACAACATAGCCATATCCGTTTTGCCGTGGTTGACGTACCCAAACGTAACCATCGTGTGCAGACCAAGCGTCATATTTAATTTCTGAGCCTGGATTTAATAGAGCAATCCGAGCAGAAGTCGTACGAGAACCCCAACGAAGATTTAGCCAATAACTGCTTGTGAAAGTTCCGTGTTCGCTATGCCAGGTGTCACCCAAACCATCACGCCAAGTGCTGCCTGAATTATCTGATTGTTGGCTAGTCTGTTGATTTGCACGAATTCGCAAGGTTTGTCCTGGGTATAACATGCTATTGATTGACCGGCCGTTGATATAAGCCAATTGATACATTGACATACCGTACTTATTAGCAATTGCCCACCAGCTGTCACCATATCGGACTGTATAAGTTGACGTATTGGATTGAGCGGGCTGTTGTTTTGGCGTGGTGGCTGGGCGATTTGCTGGCTGAGTCACGGTTGGGTTTGTGTTCTGTGTATATCCATTGTTTGTAATGCCCGTCAAGTCAACGTCTCCGTCTAATCCGCCCCAAGTGTACGTGCTGGTAAATTGGAAGATTGCGACGTTATTAAAACTTGGGAAAAATCCATAGTTTGGATATCGTCTGACCGAATAGTCTGGATATTCAGCAAGCCATAACGGATATTGTGTGGAGATATACTGTAAATTAATGTGATTTACTAAAAAGTTCTTATAACCGTATAAAACCGGCGTATAACCTGCTGCCTTGATCCGCCCCAATGCATATAACACTGAATCAGTGTCTGGGTTTCCACTCTCAACATCCAATGCAACGATCGATCCTCTAGGTGTTTGTACACGTGGCAAATAATAATTGAGCATTTGGTCAGCTTGCCACCGTCCCGAAAATTGGGCATAAATGTATGTGTGAACATGTTGACCACGAGACCGGAAAGTCTGGACTTGACTGTTATAAGTCCAATGAGGAACAAAAGATCCGTTATAGTATCCGCCAATTTGGCTAAACATAAACTTTTCATCACCATACCCTGGCTTTCCGTATGTCCCTTGATATTCTGATTGATCAGTCCCCCGGTCGCCAACGGCGGCATGGCTTACACTGCTACCTGCCGCAATAAAAAAGACGGCCGCAATTGCAACCGTCAGAAATTTAATCAATTTGTTTTTGTGAAACAAGTTAAAGTCACTCCTCACTATTAACTATTATTTGTAATCTTGTAATCAAAATTACGCGTATATATCAGCGTTTTTAATCAACTTATCGTATAATCTATCGTTAAATCGTCATATATACGACTTAAATCACTTTTGAGCTGATTTCACGGAATCACTTGCTGCGCTTGCACTTTCGGCGATTTGTGTTGCAACTGAGGCCGCAACACTCGCTGCCACCGACGCTGCCACCTGCCGATTTTCAGCAGGCAAAACAGACGTTGAAACAGTAGAAGTTTGCCGTGGCGCGCTGATCTTTTCTGGATTGATAATCTGGCTGGTTGTTGGTCCTTCAACGAATCCAAAAATCGATAAAATCGTCAAAATTGTGTTCAAAATTGCTACGGCCTGATCCTGATGAGCTGGCACAATATTAAACATTGCGAGAATCTGGTCGACCAGTACGATTACCAACGTGATAGCACTAACTAATACAGTTTTGTTAATCGTACCGTCGGCATTCAAAAACTTATGTTGTAAAATCTGCTTAATTTTGTTTGTCATTATGATCTGTACCTCCTGTATTAAGTTGTCGGTAAATTTCATTAATACGTTCTTCGTCTCTGACAAACTGGCGGTCATGCTTTGCGACATGCTCGGTTAGTTCTTTATATTGCTGATCTCTCTTATCGTTAGCTTTAACAAGTCGATCAACAGAATCAGAAAGCTTGTCGATTACTATACTGAGAGGATTAGTCAATTTATCTTTTAAAACTAAGATAAGAAGACCGCTTAGCGTACTAATGATAAGGATAATAACGGTAATGACTGCTGCCCAATCCGCCGCCGTCATCCCCAATCCAACCCATTCGCCATTGCTTGCTGCAAATACTATATTTGTTAACACCAGATATCACCCCACTTTTTATAGCATCGGAGCCTGAATGTCGTTTCCATCAATTTTCTTGTTATCGATGTTTTGGTTAACAGTGTTAACTAATGCTGTAACTGCACTAAATAACGTGTTGATATGATTACTTGCTGTGTCAGCAGTATCTGAAACATCTGACAATTGCTTATTCATTGCTACTACACTTTGGTTAATATCGTTTACTGACTGTGTCATATCGCTTGCATTCTCAACAGCAATGCTCATGTTAGTAAGTGAAACAGTGACACTGTTGCTGAGACTGCTTACTGAGTGACTTAAGGTTGTGACTGAATTGCTTACTGCATTGAGTGAATCAGTTAAATCATCCGGCATGTTGTCCACGGCGTTAGACAAGCTGGAAATCGATTCAGTGTGATTAGAAACCGCTGTTGATACTGTGCTTGCGTTTGTTTCATCAATACCAAGTCGATCATTAACACTAGAAACCGCTGTTGAATTAGCAGCAATTGAATCAGCGTGATTACTGATTGAAACCGAATTAGATACTGCTTGTAAGCTTGCAGAGTTAGCCGTGGCTTGTGCTGTCGTAACGTTGTTAGATACAGCTGACAACTGTGCATTATCCAAACTGTCAATCGTAACGGCTTTAAAGCTGTTGTGGCCTGTCCACATATTGTCATCATCCTTGGCAGGAAAGTCGCCTGATTTAATTGAATCTTGGTAACCTTTAACAATGGCTGAAGCATTCTCACCAGCAATTTTTACGGCTTCGATTCGATCTTTTGCGGTCTGAAGCATCCTGTCAACTGACGAAATGTAAATCGTACTGTCAACATCACTTACATCAATTCCGTTTTCAGCAACATAAAAATTAACGTTGACTGTAGAAGTACTTGTAGTGTTTCCTTGACCGTCTTTATCAGAAATTACAAAGTAAGCATGTTGATATTGTCCAACGTTCTTATAAAATGGAGCTGGAATGCCAAAAACCAACAATCCGCCCTCACGTGAAACCCAATTCAACGTAATATCTGAAATCTTAACAACACCGGAAGCGTCCTGTCCGCGTAATTCAATTGTGCTGTTTGTCATGTCGTGCGGCTGGTCGTCGTCAGTAATAGCAAGAGGAACACGGCGCATAGTATCACCTTGTCTACCATTCATTGCTGGAATATTAGCTGTTTTGGTTGGGTCAATGGTTGTGTCAATAACATAATATTCACCTTGCTGGTCTGGATCATAAGCTGCTAAATGTGCATTATCCATTATTTAGATCCTCCTTATTATTAATATTTTTGTAATTTGGTTAACGTATTATCAATGGTGTTAAAAATATATTGAGTCGTTGCAAACGGAGCGGCTGGTCGTGTAATATGGCTGTTTTATAATTTGTTAAACAATTCATAAAACTTATCACGGATCTGTTCAGTAGCTTCACGTTCATATGCTGAATACCAGCTATTAAACGTTGCCGGTTCGTCTAATTCAATCGGTTCATAATTCAAATTCAAATTGAATATGTTATTTGCAAGTTTAACGATCTGAGAACATTGATTGTTAAAATAATCAATTTGTTCTGCTGTTGTCATCTTTGACGTTTCGATATTTAACACCTCGATTTTTAAAATAAAAGAAGCAACTAATTCTTAAGCTGCTTCTTAATTTCTTTAATTTGTTGTTTCAGTTCATCTATCTCGTCATTTTGATTATTTACTTTGTCGGTTAGTGCCTGAACAGCTGCAACAAGATATCCAATTGTTTTACTATCATTACGATGTTTACCATCGTTTGTCAGAAGTTCACGTGGCGCATTCCACTTTTTCTTTTTATTAACATCGTCAATAATCAACGAAGCTTGCATTTCGTCTGGGTTGTCAGACTTATAATTATACGTGGCAATATCTGTGTTATTGATAACATTAAGAGCATGTTTTTTGTCAAGCGGCTTTACATTCTTCTTCAGCGATAACCTAGATCTTCCCATCAGCGATGCATCAATAAATCCAGCCTGAAGAGTCGCTAATTGTCCAGGATTTCGATTATCCGCATCGTCATACCATCTTATGCCATTTCTAACATATGAATAATGACGTAGCTTACCGTTTTTATAGTCTCGGTCTTTGATGTTATCTCTGAATGTAAATGCATTTGATGTAGTGGCAAACAGTCCAGATTTAAACAATGTGTTTTGCCCAAAATAAAAAGTTGAGTCAACATAATAATTATTTTTATTAAAGGTTGTTGAAATATTGTTTGCCCAATCAATTTTCATAAGGTGCTTCCACTGGCTGTTGCTTTCATCGTCTTTTGACCAGTTCCCATCACGTAAATGTGCTAGGTGCTTGCTATCACTTACACGAATATTCCAATCGTCATTATGTTTGTTAACGGTAAAGTTTCCAAATGAAGAGATGTGAGCATGAGTGCCATGATCACTAATTGGTAGATACGCTCTAAACGACGGTAGGTTTTGAGACGTTCCGTTTGGACCAGCTTCATCATTCGGACGATCAGTACCAGGATCAGAGTTGACTTGAGGCAATCCTGTGTCACCTTGATCTACCGAATCGTCGCCTAATCCTGAATCACCAGAATCATCCCCGGAATCATCTCCTCCATCGTCAGAGCCATCATCATAATCGTCGTTATCGTCGTTATCATCACTCAGCATCTTAAATGCAGTGACTGTAGGAGATAGCTCGGTGTCGTGAACAATTGTCGTTTTTAATGTATCCAGAATGCCAGGATCAACATTATTTAACGTCAATTCACAACCTTTCGATGAATCGAATGGATACCAACGATATCTACAAACTCGTACTAAATAGACCTTATCACGAGTTCCGATACTGTAGGAATCTCCTGGACTAGGACACAATTCAGTTTGGCCTGGGTGGTCAATCTTGGCTTTTACCGTAATGACTGGATCAAGTACCATTTTTTCACGTGCTGCTTGTAATGCTGCACTTTTGACGGTGAATCCATTGTCAAGTACGTCTGGGGATGCAAACAGTCCGTATTTTGCAATTGATCGTTGTGATGAAGCGACAAACGGCTTGAAATAAGGAATATTTTGGTTAACAAACTCGTTTCCGTCGTCTTCACCATCATCGTTACTATCGGACTTACGTGAATATGTTGCAGCTTTAACCTCAATGGCGTTACACATTCGTGACATATCAGTTGTAACCTCAACATCAGATGCATTTGCCATTGCGTCAAAACGCAAGCCGGTATCATTGTTGACAATACGAACAAGATCACCATTTTCATCACGTTTTTGTTTATACCCACAAATGTAAATGTCGAACCCAAATGGATAAATTAACGTTCCTGGCCAAATTTCTGTAATATGCGTCAGTAGCTGCTTTCCACTCCAATGGCGAGCACCTTTGACAGGCCGAACTGGGAAATATCCTACCTGGTGAAAACGAAATGACATATCACGAGGCCCAACATACATATTTGTTCCGTCCAAGAACCAATCAAGCAGTGCCTGCAAATTAACGTGAGCCACACGATTACTATCGTCGGTTGACGAAGCGTCTGAATCGTCGACGTCATCTGATTTTTGAATGAGTGGCTTGTTTTGTTGCACTCGATCAAACCAAGCATTTACTACTTGGGTTGCATTCACTGTTGCAGTAGTCGCTCCTTGATATCTCTGAGTAATAGTCTGCACAACAAATAACTGATCTCCAGCATCAATCAGTGAACCTGGTCGAATTGCTTTGAATCCAGAACTTCCATCGTTAAAAATTGGGAAACTTAACGAAAAATCACTATTATCAGCATATGTTTCTTCGACTTCATTTCGGTTGTAGCATGTCAATGTATAACTATTGCGCCAATTTGTTTCTTTCATGTCGATACCAGGCTCAAATTCAATCACCTTGAGTACGTCAAAATGTTTACGTTTAAAGAATCCCATTATAGTTATCACCTCGATTATTTAGAAATTACTGAAGTAGAACGACGTATCGATATATGCTGACGTTGCATTTGTTAATTCAATCGTGTTCCATCCTGGATTGAGCCAAAAATCAGTACTTGACGACAAGAAATTGACGCCATGATATGTCACTTTACGGTTTTTAGGATTGATACTAATAACTTTTCCAAAATTCAATCCCAACCAAACGTAATTTCCGTTGATTGTGTCGTATCCTTTACGATTATTAGCTACTAATGACGTGTTATTAGTCTTGTTAACAATCGAAACTCCACTTGTACAACCGTACAAATAAATATCAGATTGCATAACGGGATTGCTAAATTGAATAACACAGTCACCACCGATCCAAATTTTATTTTCTCCGGGATGAAGCTTCCAGCTTGGCTTTCCACCTTGTAGAGCTGACTTTGGCATACGCAAATCACGTACAACATATTTTCCAAATTCTTCTTCTAGCAGACGTGTATTGTTTGAAAACCACATCCCTGTAGCGTTATCCATTGTGACTGTAAAGATTGCATCGTGTGTTGATGTTGGTTTAATTTCAATCTTGTTAACATAACAACGTGCATGAATGGCTGGATGGTAGTTTGTTTGAATAACAAAACCAGCTTTTGACGAAAAGTAAGACTCAATGTCATGCTTTTTGTCAATATAATCACGATAGTCCGTGTATTGGAGCCAAAAATTCAGTTTAATTGGCGTCTTTTCAAGGGAATTATACTGAAATCGTGATCCATCAACAGCAGAATCATTTGTATACACATTGTTAATCGTTGGGTTGGTTTCAATATCAAGAAAATGTAGATTTGGACAAATTGTTTCTGCACTGACCATTTTTGCTTCATAGTGATCATTCCACCAGGTATTTCCCATGTTCAAACCTTGATAATCACGATATATACGAATTTGAATCCGATCTGAATTCCAATCTGCTTTTGGATCAACTTTAAATAATGTCATCATGTGCCTCCTTTCGTATTAATACGTTAGTCCAGACGTTTGAGCATTTCTTAATTTGCTACTAAAGTCGTCAAATGCCGTATTGGCATTGTATCCTTGTACTTTCTTTGTAGCATCGATTTGAGCGCCTTGTCCATTTACAAGTTGAGCTGCAAAATTGAGCAATTGATCAAATTTTGCGTTAAGCTCAAGTAGTTGAGCATGATCAGAACTACTTTGTTGTGATACTTGCTGATTACCATTACGATTACCGGAATAAAAATCGACAAGTTGTCCCATCAGGGTCCAGGCTCTGTCTTCTTTCATCGAATCCATCGGAATAGCCATTTCTGGTCCAGCTTCTCCAAATACTGACGCTGTTGATGCTATTCCACCATTTGCGTATTCTGCAAAATCATGATCAGCTTTGCGAATGTTCTCATGATACCAACGGTTTAACCGTGATCTGTTAAGATAAGCAAGATTACGCTTTTGCTCGATCTTATCTGAAGTTTTCTTAAACGACTCATTAGCTTTGCTAACAGCACTCCAATACTGTTTGTAAGCTCTCATTTTTTCCTTTTCGCCTTCAGATTTTTCTTTTAATGTATGGCCACTAGCTATCTTCTGATAAGCTTGATAAGACGATTCACTCAATGTTCGACGCGCTTGCTTAATTGAATCTTCACGCTGCTTTTCAGCCTCTGCAAGCTGTTTAGTAAGATCTAGCAGTGTTTTTTTGATCTCTTGCATGTATTGCTGCATCTGCTTTTTCAGTTCAGCGATAAACTTTTTACGTTCTTCAGCATGCGCAATGGCTCCAGCCGCGTTAAGATTACTTACCCAACTTGAAAAATCAGCAGTTCCAGCAGCAAAATGATTAACAGAACGACTCATCAATTTAGCGGCGTCATCACCATTCAAGATTTCTGCACCTTTTGGAACATACGTTCGCAAATTACGCTGATTTGGGAATAGCGACAATTTGCCGTTATATAGCATCATTTCACGCCATCTGCCATTAGCCGAATTGGAATCATTAACAACTGCGATCTGATCTTCATCGATAGATCCAGTACCGCTAGCATAATAATGTGACGGATGTAATACACTACCAGAACGACCAATGTTTGCTACTTGGTTATACACGCCTTTGACAATCTTTACTAATCCGTCCCATAGTCCTTTTAAGAACTTATACAGACCAGTGAAAACATCTTTGACAATCTCAGCAATGCCGTTAACAAATCGTCTGAATCGTGGAGATTCTTTATATAATTTAGCAAATGTCTTAATCAACGCATAAGCTGGAGAAAGCTTAACTATTGCAACAACCACGTCTTTAACAACAATTAGTAATCCACGGCAAAAGTCACGGAATTTTTGACTATGAGTGTATAATGCTACAAATCCAGCGACCAATGCTGCAATAGCTGTGACAACAAGCATAACTGGGTTAATGTTCAATGCCGCATTAAAAATACCCACGGCTGTTGCACCTGCACGATATGCCTTAATTCCTCTTGTCAGCGCTCCAACGAGTGGACCAGCGATTGACGAAGCAACACCAGTAACAAATCTAGTTGCTGATCGTAACTTAGTAAATACAAAAAGACCAGCTAAAACCCGACCAAGCGCTTGAACCTTAGAGCGATTTGCAGCCAGTCTATTCAACGAATTAGCTAAATTGTTAAGCATTTGAGCAGTTGATTGAGACTGCTTACCTGCCTGTTTTCCTCCACCAACGAACAGATTTATAAAAGCTATCACTGATTTAATTGCAGCTCCTAAAACTGCAAAACCAGCCTTACCAGCAGCTCCTATTAGGTTAAATGAAGCTTTGATAGTATTAGCATGCTTAGCAATAAGCTGAGCTAAACGCTGTACTCCGGTGCCTGCAGCTTGAACAGCACGATTTAACGTATTAGTGAGTGCTTGTGGATTTGAACTTACGCCAAAGCTACGCATTACAAGCTGCATTCCGCTATTTACTTTTTTACCTAAATTCTCAAACTCTGTATCAGTAGCTGGATCAGCTACCCATTGACTGACCGTCTTATAAATAGGGCTTTTCTGTTTAAGAATCGGGTCCATCACGTCTCCTGACAATTGCGGAATCTTAGACATGATTTGTCGTCTCATCCCGTCAAGAGTACTCATCAGGTTTTCACTTGACTTCTTGTAACGTTGGCCAAGCTCGTTCATAACAGCTTCAGCATCTTTAGACTGAATCTTTCCAGCGCTAATTTGCTTACGTAAATCAGACATTGTCAGGCTTCCGTTATGCTGCAATTGACGTTCATAATCAAGCAACGCAGATGAAAACATTGGGAAAGCGTCACTGATTTGGTTTAAGTCCCCTAATTGCAGCGTTGAACTTGACAGCATATGAGTAAAGTCCATTCCAACTTGCTTTAGTCGATCTGAACTCAACCCAATGGCGTCGCCCATCGTCAGGAAACTACGTGTAAGTTGCTCAGTCTCAGGCTGATTATCAAATACGTGGTAAAATTGTTGACTCAACTCATCAGTTAATTCAACAGGTTGTCCCAACGCATTACTCATATTAACAATGCTTTGACGCATGTTGTCAGCCTTTGAAGCTGATCCCATCAAGGTATCCCAACTGGCCTGCATGACCTGTTGCTTCTTGTCAAAGTCTGATCCGGCCTTAACAATTCCAGTGATACCAGTCTTCACCGTGTTTAGAGCTGTTGAAAATCCATTTACTAATGCAGTTCCGGCGAAAGTTCCGGCAAAGGCTCCATGCAATCCTCCGACGCGGTCACGAGTCTCTTGGATTTTGCTATTTGCATTAACCACAGCAGTAGCTATACGGTTCCAGCCTGATGGTGACAGCTCACGCATTTGCTCAGAAGCACGCTGTTGTTGCATCGTTAAGCTAGCTAGCTTACCACGGGCATTTTCAAGTTGGTTAGTAGTTGATCTTAATCGTGAATCAATGTTGTTCGCTTCAACAAGAGCTGATCGATAACCTTTAATTTTTTCGGTTAGTTTTTCATAGGTGTCCGTGTCACGTCCATTTTCTGCCGCTTCGTCTTTACGAGCCTGAGTTGCCTGCTTGATCTTATTTTGCAGATCAGAAATAGTATTAGCTTGATCTTTAGCTACTTCTACTTGACGTGCTTGTTGCTGTTCAAGTCGAGAAACAACGTCACGCTGACGATCAATCACATTACTAAGACCTTCTGCCTTAGCCTTTGCAGCGTCATATTGACTACCGGCTGCTTGAAGATTTGCAGCATGGGCTTTAACAGCCTTGTTAACGATATTGACTGAATCTTTTAATGCTCTGAGTGAACGATTCGCAGGAGTAACATCAAGGGCAACCTCAGTAGCCATAATAGATGTTATTTTTTCAGCCATTGATTATCCTCCTTCCTGTTGTTGTTTTCGTAATTCAGCCTTTCGTTTTTCAACTAATGCAGACAAGTCAACCAATCCAGACTGTTTACGTAACTGTTGGCGGCTAGTATGACGTTTAGCAAGTTCTTCATCAGAAAGATTATGACCTGGTTGCAGATCTTCAGCTGTTTCTGATTTTTCAGCATTCATAATCCGCATAAGTTCAAAGTAATCTGTATTATCGAATTGCTCAGGTGTCCAGTGCATCAGCATTAGCGACTGTTTTTCGTAATAATAAAAATTATCTATTTCAGCATCTAACGAGAGCTTAATGTTCTTCTTGCGCTCCAGTGCTTTTCTTAGGATCAGAATCAGCCTCAACATTCTTTTCAGTTGCAGAAAGTGCCTTGTCTGCTTCCTTTTGTGACATACCACGAATCATTAGAGCAAGTTTTGTATCAATTTTGGTTAAATCGTCAAATTCAACATCATCATTAAGTTTCTTTGCTTGATCATCAGTTAGATTTAACGCGTTCTTTGGAAAATCAACACTTTGACGTGCCGCATCACGTTGAATCTTAATCTGTTCGTCGAAGTCGTCGATAGTTGAAAGTAAATCCATCTTTGATTCTGAACTCAAATAATCTAGAGCCATTTTGATCATCTTGTTGGTATGACGTACTTCAAATGACTTGTTGAGTGGTTCAATATAGAGTTTTTCGATCTTCATAGTTTAAGTCTCCTTTATTCAATTTATGTATAAAAAAGACTTGGCCCTTACTATGCAGGCACCAAGTCCTATAAAATATTAAATTAATGGGTTGACGATGCTACTGGCTTTGCTGATGAGTCAGACTTGTCATCCTTGAAATCACCATCACCTTGAACTGGAGCACTCCAGCCAAATGCTTGTAATTCAGTTGCAGCACTTCCTGTTTCAATATCACCATCAGCCATCAAACCGCCGATTTCATCATCATAATTTGCGTTAAAAGTGATTTGATCATATACCATTGTCCGCTTACTGTCCGTGTTGGTAGAAAGTGATACGCTTTGAACACTAGCACGGCACTTTGGCATAACATATAGATGATCGCTGTCTCGGCCAATGTTTGGAGTAACGACTGCCACTCCAACAATTGGCAACGTGTCACCATCAACATATAAGTTTGAGTTTCCAGCCTTCTTCTTTCCAGTTAATGCAGCGATCAGCTTTGATCCAGCACGTACTGCAGTCAATGTTAAAGTTGGCTTGGCTGGTTCTGCATATGTGTATTGAATTTCGTTTGAGGCAACAATGTTGCTCAAATTACCAGACATCCCCTTAAAGTCAGCCTTAGTGATACCAAGGTGAGAGTGATCACCGATCTCAATAACTTTTCCATCCGGTGTCTTAACATACGCGGTTTTAATACCTTCAGCCATATTATAATTTCCTCCTTAAATTAATTTTGAATTGTTAACATAAAATGTTGTCATCAGTTGATTCGTGTCAGGATCTATCGTATGACCGTGATTATCACCGAGATCCCAACCATTATGAACAAATAGACGATATAATTCAGTCTCTGTTGTCTCTGGATCAACTGTTATATTTTGTTTATAAAACATCTGGACTTCAATTCGACGATTTAATACGTCAAAATCGTTCGAAGCCCAGAGATCAGGTTGTGTACTAACATCAGTAATTCTGATTATAGTTTTATCAGGATTACCGACGATTTCAGTAGGGATGTTGAATGCATATACTGCATCAATACCAGAAACGTTAGCTGATTCAATTAATTGCTTAGCTTCTTTAACTGCTAGCATTATTTAGCATCCCCTTTATTCTTTAATATTGAGTCAAATTTTGCTTTTTCTGTTAACAAAATTTGTTTACGAACATTCGATGAATGACGTAGATTATCGATGAAATGGTCTCCTGTGTATTGAGACCAGCCGTCATTTACGCGCAACATGTTGATACCATGGTATGGATTGTCCCAACCGACAATAAATGCACCAATTTTCAGATCACCAGCACCCGCTTCACGGTCTTTAACCATTCCGATGTGATCACCAGCATGTCCGTATGTTTCGTCATTGTGACTTGAATAGTGTTTTGATTTTGTCAGCTCGCGTAGTTTATCTTCAAAGACTTGCGCACCTTCCATCGCTACATCTAACCGATCAGCATCAGACATGTCATAACCATTTAGTTGTTTGACGAACATATTCAATGCTTCGTCTAAATTACCGTCAATCTGTACCAATTAGCTCACCTTCTCAACATGTTTTAGTGTCAACAAATCTAAACTGTTATACGTTGAATTGTTGACTGAATAGTTAATACACTTGAACAAGTCATCGTCCATCTTCACATAAATTACTTTTTGACGTGATAATGTTCGATTGTGTCTAATAACTATCAACACTGTATTTTCATATGATGTTCCGGCAGCTTGGAATCGATCACTGATCGTTTGGTTACGTCTAGCAAAATGCAGCTTTGCAATTTGCTTAAATGTTGACGTATTGACTCCAGTGAATGGATTCTCGACAGAAGCAGGAATACCGAATTCGGCAACATTGTTAAATTGATATAGATTATATGCTATTCCTTGCCATTCTTGCTTTCGGGCCATTCGTCATACCTCGCTTTCAGATGATCAATCATAATATTCACTCCAAGCGGAAAACCTCCTGATAGTGACCTATCGTAATACATTGCTGTCGTAAGCGCCTTAACCGCTCGAATGTAGATCGGATCAGCTTTTGCGGAGGCGCTGAGGTTTGAAGTAAAGCTGTCCATAATGATTTCTGATGAATCTTTGATTAATTCACTAATAACTGCATTGTTTTCTGGTGTTTGATCTAAATTCAGTTCATCAATCATTTCGTCTGTTGAAACAACTTCGTCAGTTAAATTGTCTGCCATTATCTACATCCTCCTTTGTAATTGTGATTACTTACCAGTTGAGCCAGCAGTCTGATCAGAAGTAGCAATACTCTTATCGGTCAACTTAATAACAGAAACTAAATCCGGACGAGCATTAACAGTATCTGACAAGAGCATAATTCCTAAATAAACCATGAATACGTCGTAAGTGTCGTCGAATTGACCAGATACTTGACCAAGTTGGAAGTTGTACAAAACTTTGTTCAATGGAGCGACTACCGCAACCATATCACCAGCCTTAGTACCTAGCAGTTCATCAGGCAAAATAACAAGATCCTTGCCAAATAGACGACCTGGTGTAGCATTAGTTGGGTCTGGTTGTAACATTGGCCGACCCATGCCATCCTTGATCTGATCAAGCTTGTCAAAAGCACTGTTAGTAAGCAAAATTTGTGAATTAGCACGATCAACAGGTTGAAGATTTGCGTTTAGTGCATGCTTAATATCAGAGATAGCATCTGTAGCAGTTACAGTGTGTCCAGGATTATTCAGCAAAGCCTTTGCTTGTACTGAATCCCAGAAGTTATCAACACGGGTACTAATTTGGTTTTGAGCTTCAGCAACCCAAGCTGGAGCAGTACCAACCTTAGCAGTACTCATAAGTAATTCACGACTAATAGGAATTTGTGCAGCATGTGCTCCTACTGACCAATTGAATGTCTTAATTGCTGACAAACCAGCAGCCTTAGCATGATCAAATTCTCTCTTATCGTAAAGTCCTTCTGTTTGTTCAGTAAAGTAAGGCTGCTTTCCTGTTGGAGTGCTTACACTGACGTTGTTAGCGTATTGCTTTAAACGTGGATATTGATGTACTTCATGTGTAGCAGTAAGAATCGTTTCAGGAATAACAACACTACCCGTTGGTAATCCAACATTTGAAGCAGTTTCGTCACGCATTTCTTCATTAGCAATGTGACCGGTCAGCATAAAATTCTTAAAGTTAGTCAATTGTTGTGCATTATTTGCACTATTTGGTGTGATATCAATTGTCATGTCTCGTTTTTCCTCCTTTTGGTTGTTAACAGTTGATGCAACTGACGTAGTATTATCAGTTGAACTAGATACAGCAGAACTTGCTACTGAAGAACTAGCAGCACTTGAAGCTGTTGAACTTGCTACAGTAGAACTTGCTGCTGACGATGCAGATGAGTTTTGGTGTTCTGTGTCAGTTTCTTCATCGGCATCAGAATCTGCATCACTTGCATCATCTGGATCATCATCGTCACGCTTTTCATCATGGTGAGATACAAGCTTGTTGTACTTTTCTGATAAGTCACGTAATTCTTCCTTAATGCTTGCTAAATCATCATTATCTGATGATGAATCGCGCTTTTCTTCAGCGACAACGTCTGTCTTTACTTTCTTGTTATCGTTATTATCAGTCATATTGTTTAAATCCTCCTTATCATCTTCATCACGTGTTACTTCTACTGATGTTTCGTTGTATGCCGGAATTGCTGTCAATGTTAATTCTCGAACTGTAGCTATCTTATGAATATATCTAACTGTTTCACCAGCCGAATTTCGAACATATTCATCATATCTTGGATCAACAGCAAACCGGAAAGAACAACCCTTGATGTTACCAGCAAGAATATCTTGCCTAATGTCATTTGCAAGAGTAGTGTTTGGCAATTCAGCCGTAAATTTAAGACCATGGTTATCAATTGAAATCTGTAACGTTCCAGAATCAACACGGGCTAGAGGCTTATTCAAGTCATGGGCGTAAACTAACATAGTTTTACTAAAATCAACATCATCTAGTGCATGTGGCATGATGTATTCTTTTCGCGCTAATCCAGTTGATACCTGATTGAAAACGCAAGCATAGCCTTGCAGTTCTGTTGTTCCATCTTTATTTTGTGCTGCTCGCAGCTCTCCATCCATAACATCAGCAATTGCTTGTTCTTGTTTAGTCTTCGTTGTTTTCATCCCCTTTCGTGGTTGGTGGTGGTGACGTCACCGTGTATTTATCAATATCATCATCAGAAATTTCATCTAGTCCCATTGCTCCAGCATTCTTAAGAATTTGAATTGCCAAATGTGGAGAAATAACAGGACTCTTGCTGGTTGACAGTGATACAACGTTTTTAATAAGTTGCTGATGGTCAACGTCAATGCTTGACGCAAAATCAGCAGTAACATCACAACCAAACTTCAATTCTAATTCTGAAATAATTGGTTTGAGATAGATCGACAAGGCGTTTACATATAAACTAGTCATTTCAGTTATTGAAGATTGCTGATCACCAACACCATTAAGAAATTCAGTTGGGATGTTAAATGCTTTTGCAATTTGAGATTGGCTAAACGTTGAATTTGATAGTAATTTGTCTAAATTTGGGTTGATTTGCAAAGGCTCGACGTCCATTGACGTATCCAGAATGATTGCACGTCCAGAATTTGACCCGCTAACAGACTTTTCAAAATTAGTACGAATGTTTTCCTTGTTTTGATCAGAAAGCTTTGTCGTTGGCATCTTCAGCGTGAACGAAGGAGCGATTGCGTGGCTAATTGCCTGAACTGCTAGACGATTAGAGTTATTTTGGATTGAAACTTCACGAGCAAGGCTAACCAGTGGTGAAATCCCACAATATCCATTGGTTTGCGCGTCACTTCCACTAACTAAACAACGAAAATGCAACATATTACGTGATGGAACAATATATTGGTGTCCATTTTGTTCTGCAATGGTTACCTGATAAACAACATCTTTAATGTCATCTGTTCCAGTTTCGTTAACGATCTTGATTTGAACGTTATTTGCCGGAACATGAATCAGTTGAAGAGGCTTGTCATCATTATCACGAACGATCATCACGTAAGCATTACCTGTTAGGAGCATTTGACAAATTACTTTTTGCCAAAAACTAAAGCCGTTAATTAACGGGGATGGTTGTTTAATAACATGAGATACGTCTGGATTTATAGTTTTGAAGTCTATTCCCGCGATATTTGCAGAAATACGACTGACAATCGCAAAAATATCACTATTTGTTAACGCTGTTGATGCATTAACTGTGTTAGAAATGAAAGACTGACCGTCGTTTCCAGAATTTACAATAATAGGACTTAACGTCTGAGACGATAAGTCCATATCACGTTTATATTCGCGTTTGAATAAGTTAAATAATCCCAAGTAGTCACACCTCCTTAAAATGTGAAGTTACTCCAGTAATCTTGTGCTCTTTGCTTTGACCATCCAGCCGTTGGATCTGATGAATCATCATGAGCGTCGGGGTCAATGTCAATAAAGTAGTAAGGAATACGAGTGAAGCAGTTAATTGTTGCGTCAACTTCATCAATTTTGTTATGTGATTTTTCCTTATCAATCTTAATACCATTATTATCTGAAACCGTAATAGCGTTCCGTAGCATGTATTTAAAAATTGGGTCGTCTAAATAGTCAATTTGTCGCCGGCCCATCATTTCTCTGAAGTAAGTGGTTGGATCGTTGAGTGTTCTGGTACCTTGACGTACTGGAAGTATATTAAAACCGGCCTCCTGAGAGAGCCGGTTTTTTAGTAGTTCAAGGTGCCAGTCATCTACACAAATATACATAACGTCAAGATGGTGTTCATTGACAAAATTTACAATGTAATCATATATATCATCGTCTCTTACAAATCCGGCTGGGTCTTTAGTGATTTCACAAAATCCAAGTTTTTCAGCCGCTTCGTAATCAATACCATCTTGCTTTGACTTTGTAACAATTGACATTTGAGCATAATGTAATGGTATAAAAGCATGTGGATGCACATAGTTACGCTTACCTCCGTTTTTGTCACGATATGGAAAATTAAACGAAACTGCCGCATCATCATTAGCATATCCCTTGTCAATACCGATGTAACAAGTCCGTCCGTCAATATCAATCGGTGGCTGATCTACTACTGCATCTTCTACTTCATCATTTTGCAAGAATGTATTCTGCTTAACTGCAAGCCAAACATTCAAGTTTTTGTTTTCAAACTGGGCAATATCACCACTGACACGTGCTGCATCGCGAGCTTTTATCATTGTATCAATTTGTTCGTCGTAATCTGATTTACTTAGATACAATAACGGATTTGACTTGTACCATAAATGCGGTTGATCTACTTCATCAACAGAATCTTGTTCATAGATAATACATAAGTGATCATCTAAATCACGGCTTGAATCATCTTCCATAATACGTTTCATATCTTGCTCTTCGCGGTATAAGTATGATTCCGCATCTGGGTATGCAGTCGAAATTTGGATCAGCTGACCGTGTATTTTTTGCATCCCCGAATTGATCTTCTGCTTGTTGTCATTAATTTTTTGGGGTGACAATTCAGAAGATCCACATTCATCAATAACGCATAATCTAAAGTGAAATGAATCGAACACACCAGACTTTTGTGTCATTTTCTTTAGAGTATTTTGGTTATTGTCATCCATCTTGTCAGAAATTATACGCATTCCACGATTTCTGATCTGACGTCGGAACATTTTAGTGGCTGCCAAATGGTTGAACGTACCTGTAATATATCGCCACCCCTTATCGGCTTGTGACGTGATGGTTGCAACATATGCTGCATCCTGGTTTTTAGCTTTATCAGGATTGATCTTTTTACTGATCATACACAAGTAATAATACATAATCAGAATGTTTGATAGATAAGTTTTTCCATTCGCACGTGCAACTGACAAGACAACATCGGTAAATCGATGATTTCCATGCTTGTCTTTCCAGCCAACCACCTTACACAACATTGATTTTTGCCAGTCGGCCAAAGGCATCGGCCGTCCAGAACCTGGTTCAGGGCAATTCTTAGCGAAAACCATTAGTCGACGTGTCTCGTTTAGGTCATAATGGTATTCAAAGTTTGGATCTTCAGTCTGACGCCTAAGGTCTTGCAAATGACGAAAAGAATCAAGCTTGATTGCACGGGATGTTATGTATTTTTCATTGAGCACGTCAAAAGCATATTGAGTAGCCGGATCTTTATAATCGTTTCTGATTTTGTCATATGATCCCAGCGCATCTTCGTGCTTGTAAGCTTCAATGATTGCTGAAGATGGCTGGTTTTTGAAATTGTGCTTTAACACCCAACCACCTCCCATATCGTTATTTAATTAGTATCCAGCTTCATTTTTTAGCTGTTCGTCTGAATAATCGTCAATATCGTTATAATCATCGTCATGCTTGATGTCTTGTGCCATCGCTAGCAGACTAGCACGGGCTGCTGGTGTCATTCCCAACGTTTCACAATAAGACTTAATCTTAGTGGTCGCTGCATTAAGAGTTGTGACTGCCGGATTCTTCTGATAACCAAGAAACTGAGTACCGACGACATTGCCCATATGGTCCTGAAGCTGTTTTTCCAGCTTGAATTGAATTCCTTGGGGATCATCCCCTCCAAAGATCTCAAAATATGCTTCGTGTGCCAGTTGCATTTGACGACAAAGCTCAATAACAACACTCTGATCAATCTGTTTAATCAGTCCAGCCTCATTTAATGATTTTGCAATGTACACATAAATATCTTTTGCATATCCAACAAGTTCATCAGGTGGGGATGGATCAAGTGAACTCATTGAGGCGTCGTGCTCTTTGAGCTCTTCGGTTGCATCCCGTTGATATTTGCGGTCTTTTGAATTGTTTGTTAGTTTTCGTTTACGTCCTGCAATGAGTATCACCTTCTTTTCATGAAAATGCTGATATGTCAGCGTTTGTGAGACCCCCGGAGGGCCATTTATTTTAAAAATGTCACGGTTAAACTCCTTGGTCCATTGTACGTACGCTCTTCCTAAAGCCTTATCCGGCGGGCTTTTAAGAAAACCGTTGAGTATCAAGGGTTTTCGATGTGTTCAAAAGCCTTTAATATCAACGCATTTCGACACATTCGAAAATATCATCAAGAAGCCAATGAAGACAACGCTCAAGTTCATTAAATGAGATGAATCCTGCCTTGTATTTATCCATCAGAATATCAATGCTGTGATGATATTGTGTTTCAGTTGATCTATCCATCGAAGTCATCCCCTTTAATTAATTGTTTCCACTTCGCTTTTGTCATAGATTTAAGTTGTTGATCAGTCATTGTCTCCTCTAATTTTGTTTTAGTGTTGTGTTCTTGTCTTGATAACAGCCATAGATTGCGATCATCAAGAGGATTACCACATAATCTACGTGGAATAATATGATCAACGATGTAGTTATGGTCAGTCAACATTCTTCCAGAAACTCCAGAAGTCATCATGTCACGGACTTTAACGTAATCTCTAGTTTGAGTCCATGGTTTTGAATGGTAAAACTGATTTGCTTCTTTGTCTCGTTTGAATTGATTATAGTAATGATTACGTGACGACTTTGACAACTTAGAATCAGTTGATGGCTGATTATGACGATATGCTTGAGACATTACAGATGCATGCTGTTTACAGTAACGAAATCTAAATGGGATAACCTTGTGACATCCAGTATATCCACACTCATGAACAACAGGCATTATGACTCATCCCCGTTTCCTTCTTTCTTAATATCGTTACTGTACACCAATGCATCTTCCGGTACGTTGTTCTTATCGTTGCTTGAATTGTCATCAGATTGTGACAAAGCACTAAATGAAGAAATCATCTTAGTAGTCGTATCGTTCAGCTTCTTCATATTTTCTTCGTTCATCGACAAGGTAGCAGATTGGACCCACGCCAAAGTTTTCAGGCTGTCGTCGATAGAACCAAGATGATTTAACAAGTTATCCAAACGACTAACATATTTCTTTAACTTATCCAAGTTAGTATTAACGTTATTAAGTTGTTCAGTTAATTCTTTGTTTTGATTATCCATAATTAATTACATTCCTTTCTTATTATGTACTAAATAAATAACCAGAGCGATTACCAAGAATAACAGTAAAGCCACCAGATCAATTGCTAACACGGCAATTATCGGCAAAAATACGATTAACCAGCTAATGCTTGCTAAGCCCACCAGCTTAACGACGGCTAAGACAAACGAGCAGACAACAGCTAGATTAAACAAATTAAAATCAATATTGATGTTCGGATTGTTATTCATCGTTGTCACCGTCCTTGTCGTCGTCATCTGTAAAGTATTTAGAGAGTAAATCAAAAACATAATTACTTTTGTAGGTTGATCCAACAAAAATTTTAAATTGACGATCACGCTCCATATCTTCAAATAATTTGACTAACTTTTTATAATTATTAGTGTTGTATTTTGGGTCTTCTAAACGTTTATCATGCAAAACTTCTGAAATAGATTTGTTTTCAGCGAATACCGGATAATATTTTGGATGGTTGGGATCGAAAATTTTAAGTCGTGACTTAAATTCAAAATCGAATTTAATTGAATCCTCAATTGACAACTTTAAATATTCAACAGCTGCCACTTGTTCACGTAAGTCATCTATAAAGTTAATTAGTGTGAGCTGTTGCTTTGCTAATTCGTAAAACATATCTGCATTCATAAATAAGTCATCCTTTCATTTAACAAGTCCTTTAGTTCAATAACAACAAAAAGCCCGATGGTTGAGTTGCACAACCAATACCAAGCAGAAAGGACCGCATATTACTCATAAAGGAGCAGAAAAAAAGACTTGGTACATAACTGCATTCGGACATATAAAGTGGCATCATATCTAACACCACTTATATATTGATTAGATTAGATTATAGAAAGGGAGAAAATGTTGTGAAAACCAGCTAAATTTAGCTAAAATCATGGCTACAGCAAGAAAACGCTCAGGCTGTAACCATGCAACATTAACTAAATAGCATCATCAAGAGTTAATCGTGAGGTTTCGGTTAACGGGTCGTTGTATAAGTAGTTAATACTCGTAACACGGTGTTGATTAGTCGTGAACACTTCGAGCTTGTGGCCAGCCATCGTATAGCCGTTGTCTTGCTCATAACGATCTTCCGGTTTGATTGTTGAACACTGGTAAGCAGTTACACCGTCGTCGTTTTCAGCAATTTTACGGATGACATTCTTGTGATAATGACCTGATAGACTAAGGCGATCTGTTGCCTTTGCCCACATTTGAGGTTGTTCAACTGACATTAAGTTAGCCATCTTGTTAGTTGCAACGTCTCCATGAGAAACGGCAACCATGACGTGATCCAACATAAAATAAGTTCGTGTTTTGTCGGTTAAGTGAAATGTCGCAAAGTTCTTCCATTTTAAGCTCATTGCATACATCCAAAGATAAGCCTTATCATAGTCATGATTACCGCCAATGCTGATTACATCAACATTATCAGCGTGTGCATGAACCGAACGAATCAAATCGTCAAAAAATGACGTTGCATCTGACAATGCTTTGACGTTGTCCACGTGATCAAGCTGTGTGTTTTTAGCCGTCTGTGTTTTCGTCATGAAATCGCTGTGGAAGACATCACCACCAAAAACGATTAAAATATGACGATAATGCTTATGTTGAATCATATCTTGAAGATTTAACAAATAGACATAAGCCGTTTCAATATCCGTAATTCCAAAATGCAAATCAAACAAAGGGATGATCAGGTTTTCGTCAAGTTCACGAGTCTCAACAGCATATTTAGTCTTGACTGGTTCTACTGGCTGGACTTGGTTATTAATAACACTAATAAACTTATCTGTTGTTACATCCTGATTAATTGGTGAAACCTTAATACTTGCAGAGATAAGCGGTTGGCCTGTCGTTTTGTCCTTACCCCATGCAGAATACTTGAAACTATCCAACTTAAAATAATCAGGATTATAACCGAACAAATTTAACACATCAGCATCTGACAAGTCCTGTGCATCGTTAACAGCTAGAATCTTATTAGCAACAGCTGAGCCATCACTGTTACGGGTTACACTGCCAAATTCAAACTGATCATCAGTTGTTGAGTTCGTGTCGGTATCGCGGTTGTGAAGCAGACGGTACACGTACTTAATCTGTGTATGGGTCAAGTTGTAACGATCCATTAAATCAGATTGTGTTAATCCTGCCTGCCGGTCTTGTTTAATTCGATTTAAAAAATTATCATCATACTTAATACTCATAATTTATACAGTCCTTTACTTTAAAATAGTTAAAGCAGCCGTACTTTGTTTTGGCTGCCTTCGTATCATCACTATTTATCTAATTCTTTCATCATAATAATAGTAACACAAACTGGTGTTCGGTGAGTCTCAATTTAGTATCAACTTTATCTCATCAATTAGCCGCCAAATTGACGCTCAAAAGTTGGCTCATGGCTTAATCGCTTGCCCCGCTTGGATTTACGTAACGCTTACTAAAACTGGAGCTAACCAAAATAGGTTAGCTCCAGAGCTAACACCTTGTCATTATTGACGTTTAGAAGCGCAGGAGCTAAGTCGAGGTTTCGATGCACGAAACCATCTCTACATGAGAGCCTCTTATATATAGTTTCATGCAAAAAATAGCCTACTTAGCTCCTATGGACCGGAAAGCCTTTAATATCAGTCAAACTTATAGGAGGCATACTTTTTATGTTTTAGCAAGCCCTTTGAAAATCCTTTATTA
>OODN01000414.1_pt1 | contig 26271 bp, 31 predicted proteins | sample 1671651 | NCBI WGS metagenome assembly OODN01 (sample SAMN06348178, study PRJEB24527) | human gut metagenome | biome: human gut; feature: ankylosing spondylitis patient; material: feces | host: Homo sapiens | place: China | collected 2015-10 | reverse complement strand
ATTAAACGGACGACCTTTATCAGATATCGCAAAAAGTTTAATATAAAAAGATGAGGCTATTGTACGCTATTTCATTTGGTGTTAATTTCTTTCTCTCGAATATAACCTATGCGTTAATTATAAATTATATGTCTGGTCTACTGCAACGAGCTTTCTTGGCCCCTAAATCTAAAGAGAGCGTGTATTGAAATCCAAGGATTTCGATACACGCTCTCGCTTTTTACTACGTATCCTTCTAGCGGAGATTAGTTCATATCTGCAACAGGTCGGCGCTGGTGTCAAGACTCAGGTCGAAATCCGAACCGTCCTTTTGGGCCGAAAAGGAAAAATCGGAGTGGAAAGTCCGGGCTGTGCCCAGCTTGGCCTGCAAATCGGCGATTCTGGAGTTCAGGCTGTTGATTTGTCCTTGCAAATCGGACACTTGGGACTGCAAGTCGTTTCTTGCTCCCGTCAGATCATCGATCTGTGATTGCGTTTCCTGGTTTCATGCCATAAGGACCCCTTCTCTTTTCTTTTCCGGACTCACTTGTATTTATCTCAAATGAAAACAAAAATCCACCCGCCGTCTTCGTCGCGCCGGGTGGAAGGGGAAGGCCGGATTGGGCCTATCCCAGGGAAAGCAAGGCTTTGTAAAGGTCGTTAACCTTCGTGGGCATGTAGTCGTTCATCATCATGATCTGGTGGGAGTCCCCTGGGAGTAGGTAGAGCCAGTGGCGAAAATCATGGAAGCCCTCCTTTCATTCTTGCGTATCTTCGGAAAGCCGGAAGGTATCGACGAACTGCTTGTATTCCGAGCTGGAAGTTCCAAAGGATTCGAGGCCATAGAGGCCAGCGGACGAGTAAACGACCTCTCGACGCATGATCACCGAGGAGTCCTCGCTATCGTGACCGGTGTAGGAAATGGCCATATGCCCGTCCACGGTGGTGAAGGAATACTTGTCAATCTGCAGAAGACGAGCGACATTGGTCAAGACCTTACGTTTCTGCGCGTCATTGAACCCCTTGGAGTCCTCGACTTGCTTCCGAGTGAATTTGGTGACGGACACAGCGTAGTTGATGTGATCCTTGTCATTGACCGTCGAATAGCGGGCATAAGCACCGGTGGGATCCTTATAGGTGTCCTTCTCCGGAACACCCGGGAAATAGACGGAATAGCCCAGATCCTTGGACGTGAACTTCTTCCAGCCCTGGGGGGCAGTGACGGAAGAAGTGGCTTTGTTCGCCGATGGGGTAGTCGACTGGGAGGAACCGCAGGCGGCCAGACCTGTCGTGAAAGCCATCGTTGCTATGACAGCGGAAATCCGCCTGAAAGACCTTTTCATATCAAACCTTTTTTTCTTTCTTGTCGTTTCTTGCTTTTTCATTGTAACACCTTCTAAAGTATGAGGATAAAAATAATCTGGGATGGTTTTATCTTCAATTAAACACTGAATAATATATTTCCAAGGACTCCGCTTTTGATCATCAAACTCTTGAGGTAGTGAACTTTTAAATATTGAACGCCACTTGGGGTCTTGGCGCCGCTTTTTGAACTGTTTTTTAAAAGCTTTGGTATATTTAATTACTTTCGCCATTTATCTTGAAGACTCCAATGCGTCATCAGAGCTAAGCAATTGATCTAATTCTTTAAGGTTACGGGCTTCGGGTAGCTTTTCTTTTCCAGATAGATCATCAATAACTTCTTGAATCTAATTTTTTAACTGCCGATTAGGGATTGAATAATATTTAGGTAAACCATCATGAGCAACTGTTGTTAATGTCATGCGCATAAAATCAGAAATTGTTAGACCATGATTAGCCAATACGTCTTTGGCTTTACTTTTAATAGTTCCGTCAATTCGAGCTTCAATTCTTGCCATTCTCATCACCTCAGTAATATTGTACGTTATCTGGCGTACAAATCCAATCGTATTTAACTAGGTTAAACTCTTTACAGAACGAGCAAAGATTCTTACATTAAAGACAACCTGGTCCCCTGTCAATAAAATAGACAATTTAAATAGAAACTTTTTTGTCCTATGCCACGACTAAAGCGTCAACTTCGTGACGCTGAAGGAGCGATCGAAGTATTTAAAAAATCAATCGGGATTCTGAGCAAGTAACTACCGAAAAGATATACCAAGAAATGGACGTTCAGCACGCTTTGGAATCCCACCCTTCCATCAATGGTATGTGTGATTATGTTGGAATCTCAAGAAGTGGTTACTATCAACGAGAAGAGCGTCATAATCACCAATCACCTTGATTCCTATCCAAATAGTCCAGCTTTCTTCCAGCCACATTGTTTCAAATAATCTCGAATCGACTTTTTAATGATTGAAGTATCTAACTTAGATTCAACAATTCCAACTTTACCGCTCTTCTTGTCCTGTCCAATACCAAAAGAAATACTTTTCTGATAGGTCTTTCCCTTAGAAAAGGAGATGTCTTTACTGAAAGATAGTTTACCGTTATGCATCCTAATACTTGATGTCTTACTAGAAGTGCTATCAACTTCCTTCCATTTCCCGTTATCTTTCAAAGTGACTGTAAAAGTAAACTCTTTGTCCTCATCGGAGATTCCACCCTCAGTGAAAAACCGGGCATCCATCCATTTCCATGTACCAATAATTGAATCCCCTTCAACAGCAACTTCCCAAGGATTGTTATCAGAATTTAGAACCTTTGGTGCATCTCTTAAAACTTTTTCTTTCTCAATCATAAGAAATCATCTCCTTCTTTTGATAATCATTACTGAACATAACTAATCTTATAATACCAAGACTAGTCATATCGCCAGTAGTAAACTTGATCATACTATAACCGTAGTATACAATATAACTGACACATTAAATAATAAAAACTAGTTGGCCTTGCCGAAGCGATATTCCGCTGCGGTAAGGTCATTTCTTTTGCCTGAAATAAAGGAATGCGTAAAGTAATCGATACCTTCTGTCATCAGCTGGGCAGGTATGGGTGACGTCGATGTTGCCCGTAATACTGGGATTAAGCGAACAACCTTTATTCGATATCGTAAGAAACTTAACATCAAGAGATAGGGCACTTAGCTAGTGTATACTAATAATTCATGAATATAATGTATATGCATCATTTGCAAGCGTGCGTGTTATGTGTTATTATGCATGTAATGATGTTTATTAAGCTTACTTAGTATGTATGAGGGGGGTCACTAATGAAAATCATTACATTTTCAGCTATAAAAGGCGGCGTTGGTAAAACTACCCTAGCTTTTAATTATGGTGAATGGTTAGCCAAAAATGGCAAGCATGTTTTATTTATTGACTTAGACCACCAAAGTAATTTAACCCAGACTTACAACATTTACGACAATCAAGACACCGTTGGTAACATTTTCTTAGATCGAGGGAAAGTCAAAATACATGAAATAAGCGCTTATATTAGTCTAATTGCCGGAGACATGCACCTTGACGATATTGAGCGTACCATTGAAAATAAGACTAACAAAAACATGTTCCTCTACATGTGGTTGTCAGATAATTATGAACGATTAAATTTAGGAAAATTCGAGTATATTATTTTGGATTGCCACCCAGACTTTTCTACTGCTACCAAGAACGCAGTAATCATTAGTAATGCTATCCTTAGTCCAATCACACCTAGCGAACATGGGTATAATGCAAAATTTAACCTAGAAGAAAGAATTAACGAATTACGCAAAGAAGCCATTGATTACTCTACTAGAAAATCTTATGTCACGACCAAATTATTTTTTATCGCCAACATGATTAAACACAACACAAGATCATCTCGCGAGTTATTAAAAGCCTTAAAAGGCGATCCCAGTGTATTGGCTACAGTTCCAGAAAAGGAGCTATTTAATCGTTCAACGTTGGATAAAAAATCTCTTTCAAAAATGGCTGAAGACCACAAAACATATATTGATCAACATGAATTTTTCGACAGTATGGACAAAACATTTAATGAAATTACGGAAAAATTATAAACATTTCGTACACGCATCAATCACATGTATACTCAATACGTGTGCATGTTAATTATAAAGGAGGACTACCTATGGCATTCGATCCAGAGAACAACAACATAAAAAAGGCACTACAAAAAAATGAAACAGAACAGCCAACTGACACTAAAGATCAACTTGTTATTCCTGTTTTTAAAGATGAAGAGGAACGTACTAAGAACTATACCTTTTCACTTCAACCTAGCGCACGCAAAAGACTTGACGGTCTAGCCAAAGAACATAATTTTAAGTCTGCCTCCAAATTTTTAAATGAGCTTATAAAAAATATGTGATGTCAGCTTACTGGTTTCAACCAAAAGCTGGCAAAGTATACAAGACCAAATAAAGTTGCCGGTAGGTAAGCACTATGCTAGACTAAGACTAATTTAACAACCGAATAAAGAGATCAAGCTAAACCAAAAAGTCCCCAATTCACGAGGAATCAGGGACCTTTGGCTTAGCAAGTAGCTGACAGAGAGCTACTTAGATTCAGTCGATTTTAACTTGCCGGTCTAAATCGACTGAACATTGAGTTCTAATTTATAAAGCAATTATACCGCAGGCTAGTCCACGAGGACAAGTCGCAGATAGTTAAAAAGTAAATTAAAACCAATGGACTAAGTAGCTAACAAGGCTACTTAGTCCATTTTTATTTAGTTGTTGAATAAAAAAGGTTGCCAAATGGGCAACCAAGAAAAGAAATCCATGCTGATGAATCTACAAAGCCGCCAGACCAATGAAAGCTTTGTAGTTCAGTTAGAGCATATCAGCTTTGTATTTTAAAGCAAATCAAATGTTTTAGCAACTCTCTTTTGAGCCAGCATGGGTTGGATATAGAAAGGGAGTTTTTATAATGGATCAAGCAAATTTTAAGTTTTATCAAGCTGACAACGTTTATGGGGCCTTGTTCTTTCAGTTTCCCAAAGTATTAATGTATGGCCAACAATATCGAAAGTTAAGCGATACTGCTAAGTTAGCTTACATGGTGTTAAAAGATCGCCTGGAATATTCCTTACGCAACCACTGGGTAGATGAAGAAGGTCACGTCTACTTTATTTTTACTAACCAAGAATTAATGGATTTGTTTAATTGTTCGAAAGGGAAATTAGCCAACGTCAAGAAAGAACTAGAAAAAGCTGGGTTACTTTATCAAAAAGCGATGCACTTTAATCCAAAAACTGGCAAGAACGAACCAAATCGACTTTACCTTGCTGAGCTAGATATGCAGTCATCCGACGTCTATTTACGCGGTGAATATGCTCAAAAAGAGCCGCAAACCCTTGCTACAAGCGAAAGTCTAAAAAATAGACCTTCGCGGGAGACCGTTGAAACCCTTGCTACAAGCGAAAGTCTAAAAAATAGACCTTCGCGAAAGTCCGTTGACGACACTCCGCAAACCCTTGCTACGAGCGAAAGTCTAAAAAATAGACACGATCTATATAAGACTAATAACTTAGATACTAATAGATACAATATAGATACTCAAAAGTTGGACTTTTCCACAGCCAATTTCTCACCAGCTGAAATTGAACAACAAAACCACGATTTGGTTAAACATGCTAATGACTTTTTAACTGATGAAGACAGTGGGCTACCAGTTTTCTTAGAAACCGAAGCGGTGCAATTGCTTAGCTTTTGGTGCCGAACTCCACAACAAATGCGGCGCTTTATCGGTATTATTCTCAATGCCAAATACAAAGTTGAAAAAGACCACCGGGACATTGGGGTCTATATTCCACTAGACGATGAAGAGCTAAAGCCCTTGATGACCAAGACTTTAAGACGCTACTTTAACGCCCTGAGAAGTAATGAAAAACATATCAAAGACGTTGAGAATTACCTATACGGTACCATGCAAAATCTATTTGGGATTTGGTGGAACAAGCAAGCGGCTAGAGAATATGCGGCTAAACACCCCAAGGAGCAGGACGCTGACAATGAGGATTTCTGGGATCCAAACGTCTTTCAAAAATGGCATAGGAGCTTTTTAAATGACCAAACCAAGCAAAGAAGTTGAAAAAATTGAGCAATTGTTGGCTGACCCATGGGCAGTTGATATTGAGTAACTTTGGCAGCAAGCCGCGCATAATCCTGATCCTGATAAGGATTTACGGAAGCGCGTTACCAGCACTTCAAGACGGTACTTTAACGCCCTTAGAAGTAATGAGAAACATAAGCCAGTCAAAAATGCTGAAAACTACTTGTACGGCACTATGCAAAACCTGTTTGGCGTTTGGTGGAACAAACAAGCCAATGAAAAATACCGGGCAACACACCCAGATAACTTCTAGATGTCATATAAGCTCGTATAAGCGATTTTAATTGCTTGGGGTATAATTTTATACTAAAGCGACTAAACAACTGCTAAGAAGAGGAGCTGGGCATCTCTATGGACACAACCAAACGTGAGGAGAAGGTCAAAGTGCTAACAGACGCCTTAATTGGTTTTTAGCTCAAAGCAGGCTAAAATAAAGGGGAAAGTAACTATGTTTGACTTTTAATACTTAATCCCAGCAACTCGCATATAAGAAGTAAAAAAATAGTCAAAACTTAAGGAGGTACCAACATGAAATTAGACTATCAACAAACTTACAAAAAGGAAATTCTAACCGAATTTGCCAGCAGCATTTATGCTAAAGTAGTCAATTTGGTCGTTGACCAAGAATTAAATATTCACGATGAAAGTCATTTTCTGGTTAAACTGATGCACCAGTTAGGAGATGCTAAGTTAGTAATTATGGACGCGCATTCCTTGGGAGAGTTAGAGACAATTCAAGCTTACTGGCAAGCAATGAATAACTTTATTGATAGTCTGCCAACGAAAAGTAAAGTTGCTTAGTTATGGACGAACTAGCTGACTATACCGATCATCAATTTGAAACGAAATTACAGATTGAAATCGAGCAATTAACCAAAAACAAGCAAGCACAGGAAAGCCCCAAAGCTTATTTACTGGGCGGGCAACCGGGAGCGGGAAAGTCAGGCTTGCATCAACTCATCAAAGCCGAAGATCCCAACGCTATTACGATTGATAACGATACTTTTAAGTGGCTACACCCAAAGTATAAACAATTAGAGCAAAAATACGGGAAAGATGTTGTCAAATATGTAACCCCGTTTTCTAACCAAATGACTGAGTCTTTAATTGATTATCTGAGTGATAAAAAATTTGATTTAATTATCGAAGGGACGTTAAGAACAGTTGAAGTACCAATGGCCACTGTAACTAAGTTACAGAACAGGGGTTACGAAGCGAGTTTATACGTTATGGCAGTTCCGAGAATTGAATCATATCTAGGGACTTTGGCACGCTATGAGGATCAATTTAGTTTATCACCTAGAACTGCTAGAGCGACTACCAAAGAAGCTCATGATGTCGTTGTCAGGCAGCTACCTGACAATTTAGATTTTCTGTATAAACAGAGGTTATTTAAAGAGATCAGACTATATGACCGAAAGGGTAACAAATTATATTCTAGCCTAGAAAATTTGAACGAAAGCCCCAAAAAGATTATTACCGAGATTCTTAACAGAAAGCTAGATAATAATACCCTGCTTAACAGCATAGATAGTGTTATTAATAAAATGGAGATTAATCATCATACGACCACACCGCAGTACCTCGATTTAGTAGAAAAAACAACAGAACTAAAAAAAGAGATCAGCGGTAGGGTGCAGGAACAATTAAAAGAATTTGCTGAAAAGAATCCAGAAGTCAATCCTAAAGAGGATCCAGAAAATAAAAATGATCGACCTAGTTATTAGGCTGATCATTTTTTAATTTATCCGGTTTATGCGCATTAATGTAATTAGCAAATATTTTTAAAAGTTCTTCGGTTTGTTCGACCGAGAGGTTATCAGCTTTAAAGTATTTTTCGAGCAAAGCCCCTTTTTGAATTAATCGGCGAGAACGAGCCTTGCGGGCTTGCCGATTTTCATAGTACTTAGATTGCCGTAATTTAAAATCTTCCCGCTCAATTTTTTGTTTTAAACGCGCTTGTTGTTTAACTAATTTCTCATATTGATTAGACATGGAATTTCCCCATCTCTTATGATTAACGATCTACAGTCTTTTCCTTTAAAAATTCAGAAAATTGCTGGGCTAAAATCTTAATCTGATCGTTAGACAAATTAGCATAATCTAAATTGGCTTGACTGATGATTTGTTTGCCTAGCCGTTGTTCAATCTTATTTTTTTCGTCCTTGATTTTTTGATTAAGGGCTTTTAATTTAGCTTCTTGTTTTTCCAAGTTACTTTGAGACATAACGATCCCTCCAACCATATTAGAAATAATCACCGAAACTATATCATATAAGAAACGTTAAGTCAAAGTATAAAATTTGAAATAGCGAAGCGGAAGGCATACACTAAAAGTGGAGTTAAGGTAATCAGCAGACCGAGTGAAACGAGGTCAATGCGCACTTATACATAGAATAAATTCTATGTTGTGCTAACCCCAAAAATCCTGTATTAGAAGTCGCCGATGGCGACAACAAAGTCAAGCCCATAGAATCAAAGCAAAGAGGTGACTAACATGGCAATTTTTCATATGAGTTTTAGTAATATTAGTGCTGGAAAAGGACGAAGTGCGATTGCCAGTGCCGCTTATCGAAGCGGTGAAAAATTATTTGATGATAAGGAAGGACGCCACTACTTTTATGCCCGCGCGGTTATGCCAGAAAGCTTTATTTTAACCCCAAAAAACGCACCAGAATGGGCCAGTAATCGAGAACAATTATGGAATGAAGTTGAAAAGAAAGATCGGCGAGCAAATTCTCGGTACGCGAAAGAGTTTAACGTAGCCTTACCAGTTGAACTAAGCGAAGATGAACAGAAAGAATTATTGACAAAATATGTTCAAGAAAATTTTGTTGATCAAGGCATGGTAGCTGACGTAGCAATTCATCGTGATCACCAAGATAATCCGCACGCACATGTGATGTTAACGAACCGACCATTTAACCCCGATGGTAGTTGGGGATTAAAAGCAAAGATGCAGTACATTAAAGATGAAAATGGCAAGCAACTTTTAACCAAAAGCGGGTTTCCAAAACAAAGAAAAATTTGGTTGGTTGATTGGGATAAAAAGGAAAAAATTAATGAGTGGCGAAAAAATTGGGCGTTGAGTGTTAATCAGTTCTTAGCACAAAAAAATATTCCGGATCGGATTAGTGAAAAATCGTTTGTCGATCAAGGGATTCAAGAGACACCTACCCAACACGAAGGCATTAACAGCCAAAGAAAAAATCGAAAAGCATTTAATCAACAAGTTAGAGCGCAAAGAAACGCTCAAGCTAAATATCATAATCTTGACGAAAAGATAAGAAATCATGAACATTTTGACGCGTTAACTGACGAGCTATCGTTCTCTGAAAAACACACAATTAGTCATCTAAGTCAGCAATTAAAAACCTATGTTGATTTAGAACATTTAGATGATAAACAGCGCATGCTATTTAATTGGAAAAACAGCACCTTAATTAAACATGCGGTTGGTGAAGATGTGACTAAACAATTATTGACAATTAACCAACAAGAAAGCTCACTCAAAAAAGCAGATGAACTCTTAAATAAAGTGGTTGATCGCACGACTAAAAAACTTTATCCAGAGCTTAATTTTGAACAGACCACGCAAGCTGAAAGACGAGAATTAATTAAGGAAACCGATAGCGAACAAACGATTTTCAAAGGCAGTGAATTAAACGAACGTTTAATGAACATTCGTGATGATTTGTTGACCCAACAATTATTGGCCTTTACAAAACGGCCATACGTTGGCTGGAAGTTATTAATGCAACAAGAAAAAGAGGCCAAAATCGACCTGAAATATACGCTAATGATCCACTCTGATAGCTTAGAAAGTCTAGAACACGTCGATAAAGGACTACTAGAAAAGTATTCACCAGCAGAACAGCAAACGATTACTCGAGCAGTCAAAGATTTGCGAACAATCATGGCAGTTAAACAAGTCATTCAAACGCAATACCATGAAGTATTGAAAAGGGCCTTTCCCAAAGGCAATTTAGATGGATTGCCATTGACTAAACAGGAACAGGCTTATACAGCCGTGATGTACTATGATCCAACTTTAAAGCCATTAAAAGTCGAAACAATGGAACAATGGCAATCAAATCCACCACAGGTTTTCAGTACCCAAGAACATCAATTAGGGTTAGCTTATTTGTCGGGACAGCTTAGCTTAGATCAGTTAGAAAATCATCACTTACAACGGGTTTTAAAGCATGATGGCACTAGACAACTCTTTTTGGGTGAATGCAAAGTCGATCCAACGATTAAGAACAGTCAGATCGAGAAAATCCAAAAGCAGTTAAAAGAGCAACAAGCCAAGGACGACCAGTATAGAAAAGTAAATATGGGACATTATCAACCGCTAAATTACAAGCCAGTTAGTCCAAGCTACTACTTAAAGACAGCCTTTAGTAACGCAATCATGACCGCCCTATATGCTCATGATGAAGATTACGAACGACAAAAACAGGCACGCAGCTTAAAAGAGACCGAGTGGGAAATGACGAAAAAGCAACGTCAACACCAAACTCGGAACCGGCATGAAGATGGGGGTATGCACTTGTAATTTAAATGGGCAGATTGCAAGAAATAACTTGAACGAATTTAGTGACGTAGATTAAGCAAGAAGAGCTCGATTGGTGTATGCCAATTAAGACATTTAAGTGGCTGTGAATTCAAATACCAATTAATTTGAACCAATTGGTGATCACCTAGTTCTTTAATGGCTTGACCTTTGGGAATAAAGCGTCGTAAAACTCGGTTACCGCTATCTGCCCATCTTCGACGTGTCACAAACTAGCGGTGAGCCAGTGTTAAGTGCCAAGGATTTTTTCAAAGAAAATTTAGCCGATCATCAGAATGTAACGAGCTTGTATAACGCGTTCAAAGATTATTTAAACCAGCAAACCGACCTTAAAGTCAGTGAAGTGCCTTTAGCGACGCTAAATGGGGCTAAGGGGTATTTTCAACCCAGCACTAATGAAAATCGTCATTGGTGGCGATGAGCCCGATAATGCTTTAAAATTGAAGACGTTATATCATGAATATGCGCATAGCCAGCTACACGGATTAAAATCAGCCTTTAAAGATCGGCCACGAGCCTATCAGGAAACCCAAGCCGAAGCTGTCGCATATGTCGCTATGCAAAATATTGGGGTTGATACGGGCAATTACTCCCTCGGTTATGTAGCTACCTGGGCCAAAGATAAAGCCGTGATCCATAGTGCTTTAAGTGAGATCCAGCAAGTGAGCAACAAAGTGATTGAGCTTAGCGACGGGTTAACCAAACAATTAGGCTTACAAGAAGCCCGAAAAGAGCCTGAGCATGATCTAAAAAAGTTATCAGCCCATGATCTTAATAAGTCCTATCAAGGCTTGCAACAACAAGTTCAGCAAGCAAGGAACCCACAACAAAAATCAGAACTAAAAAATAAACTAAATGATATACACCATGAAATCAGTAATCGAACACAAAAACAGCTGCAAGCATTTGCTGAAGAAAATCCGTCAATCAAACAACCCGAATCCGAACTTGATCAAAGTTTAAAGCGTTAGCCAGTTTTTAAAGGTCATGCTATAATATAAACAGAAAAAGGAAGCCCCGCCGAAAACAGGACTTCCCGCGCAAGCCGCTTCAAAGGCGGTGGCATTAACATTAGACTAGATACTAGTCGTCCTGTAACCTGCCAAAGTTACACAGGGCGGCTTTTTTATTTGTGGTGCTTGTCGATATAGCTGAGGAGTGCGATCAAAAACGTGCCAAACAGCAACATCAACGAGAGTGTCTGGAAGACGCTCATCGACTGTGAAACCTTCCTGAAGATTATTCCATGTTCCCATGGGCCTCACCTCGCAAGGGAAAAGACAGTCAGAAAAATAAAGTATATACAAAATGATACTTCTGTGATATAGTACTTAAAAGGAGGAGGTGGCATTATGCAACTAACAGTCAATAAATGGGGGAACAGTTCAGCAATACGTCTCCCAAAACAATTAGTACAGCAACTACAACTACACACCAACGATATTCTTGATTATGAAGTATCAGGAAACAAGATTATTCTTAAAAAGGCAACGACAGTCCCAGAATTAACAGTTGATGACCTTTTCAAGGATTATCATGGTGAGCCAGTTTCTGTAACACCATTCATTTTTGAAAGTGTTGGTCATGAACAATGGTAGGTATTAAGCAAGGGTCTATCATTAAAATTAACCTTGACCCTAAACAGGGTCATGAACAAAAAGGCTATCGCCCTTATATTTGTTTAAGTCATAGCATTGTTACGAAGTATTCTAACCTTGCTATTTTTGCTCCTATCAGCAACACTAAAAGGAAATATCCTTTTTATGTTCCCCTGAAAGATACCGAGACAACAGGCAAGGTCTTGCTCGACCAGTTGGTAACAATAGATTTCAATGCTAGAGACTATCGATATATCGAAAATGTTTCAGATAAGTTATTGAGTAGCTTGTTAGCTCGTGTGAAAGTATTGTTTGAGAAGGGGTAACTTGACTATTGATTAAATTAGCGTTGCTGGAATCTAAATGACATGCTAAAATTATAGGTAATTTAACAACTTAATAAATCAGAGTAAAAGAAAAGGCCTATTGAAGTACCACAAATACTCCAATAGGCTACCGATTAAGACTAGAACACTTAGTTAATCGGGGTTGTCGATTTCTAATACAATTATTGTACGAGAAGTCGACAAAGATTTCAAGAGATAAAACTAAAAATCTAACGAAATTAAACCTTAAAAGAAAGTGCCTGTAGCCATAATCGGCCACAGGCTTTTTCTTTTGGGCCGCACCCGGTAAACTCGCCAGCAGTTGCTCTGCATCGTAGTCGCATCTCGAAATCGCACGTGGGTCTTTGGACGCGTAAGACCTGTAGTTAACACCATGGGTATGCTAAACCCAGCCATGATCGCAAATGGCTAAAGACGTGGCCGGAGGCTTCAAAAATGCTACGGACAACCCTAAAACTCGTGCGACTTTTTCGTGTTCTCGCGATGTTTTACCGAAAAGAGAGTAGGTAATCGAACAAATCAACACTTAGAGGATTAGGGGCAAGGGTGGAGTGCGCTTAAACTGTCTGCATTGTGATTATTGACCAGTGTATAAGTATAGAACTAATACACTGGTCAATAATCACAATGGGTGGATTGAGACTAAGCTTTCTTGACATTTTTAGCCGCAGATAGGCTAGGTGTCAAGAGAGCTGCGCTGGTGTACGCGCTGCATGGTGGATTTAAAAGGGGACAGTACGCACTTTTTAGAAATATGTACTATTGGTAATATTTGGTAAGGGGGAATTTAATTTATACCAACATTTTGGACTTGACCAAATTACACAGTGAAGAAAATTCTATTCAAAAGATATAATATAATTAAATTGCTATAGATTGGAAATTTAACGGTGTATAAGGGGGGAATACGAAATTGAGTAAAAATAAGAATTATTTTAAGTGGATATTGGGTATATCAAGTGCAGTGCTAATTTTTTATTTGAGAGTTTTAGTATCTCTCAAAGTCGATGATAATCAGTTGAAGAATATTCAGGAAAATCAAACCCTATTATCGGTTTTATTTACCATTGGACTGTTAGCTATAGTCTTTTTTTCAATCCTTGGAACATATTTTGTATCCCTATATATGTTAAAGAATGTATTTGACAAGACGACTATACATACCAAAGTAAAATTAATAATTTATAAGGTATATTTTACTTGTTATTCAATTTATAATCTTATTTATTTTATATATATACTAATTTCTAATAAACTAATGCAACCGATGGAACAGAACTATTTCAGTATATTGTTATATGTGGCTATAGCTATTGGATTATATTCTTCAATAAGAAAGCTTGAGAAGAAAGATACCGATAAGGCCTTATTGATTTACACGATGGTCATTTTTGTTGTCAATTCTATTCTCCCGATATTTTCACTTTTAGGAAGGTAGCATGTAGGTAAATAATCTTTAAGGAGGCAAATCAGGCATGGATAAGAAAACAAAAATATTATTTGAAGTATTATACATTATCTGTATAATAGGCCCTCAATTTATATTATTTGTGACTGCAAAAAACAATATGTATCAGTTGGTGGGTTCGTTTGTTGGAATAGTATGGTTTTCGTATATTTTTTGGTATATTTTTTTCAAACAACATAAAAAAATGTAGTATACCACTTGTTTATTGATTTATTAAGGGCTTATAATAATGGTATAATATTTATTATAAAAAGGTACGTACACTCGTAATGGATTTCCTATGGGAGGAAGATACTATGGTTACTAAGTACGGACGTAATTTAGGTTTGAGCAAGGTAGAGTTGTTTGCAATTTGGGCGGTTTTAGTAGTTGCTCTTTTATTGGCCACAGCGAACATTTATTGGATTGCTGATCAATTCGGGATTCATTTAGCGACTGGAACAGCCCGTAAGTTATTAGATGCAATGGCTTCTGGTGCCTCATTGGGAACTGCCTTTGCTGCTATTTTGGGCGTGACATTACCTGCATGGGCTTTGGCAGCTGCAGGAGCATTGGGAGCGACTGCAGCCTAGTGATTATAAAGCTTTATGAATAGACTATTCAAAAAAGGCTAATAGGTATTAATACCTATTAGCCTTTTTCTTAGGAGACAGATTTGATTAGAATTAATAACGTAAGGATACTAATTCCATTAGTCCTATTTATTGGAATACTCGTTGGTGCCGGATATGAATACTATAGTTCAGGAAATTTTCAAGTTGAGATGATGAAGGAAGTCAATATAAATCAATTAATGGCTCTATCTAGCATTATCTTAAAAAATACTGCCGCGTTCCTATTATTGGGTTTAACATTGATTGTTGGAAAATGGTTCATAATACTATTCTTTTTAATAAATGGATTTAACATAGGAATGTTCAGTGTTCATTTATCAATAATTGAGTTTATAGTATTGTTTTTACCACATGGAATTTTTGAGTATGTAGTATTCTATTCTGAGAGTAAAGTTTTCATAATAGATTTAGATGGATCGCCTAGTAAAGCTTGGTTATTTAAGCGTTTAGGTTTTATCTATTTGGGTTTAGTTTTAGCAGCGTTAGTGGAAGTGTTTATAACACCATTAATTGTGCAGTACGTTATTTAAGAATAAGAAAGAGGTAAAAAAATGCAAAAACTATTACGGATTATTGCTTTGATTAGTTTAATAGCTGCTATAATATCATTCTTTATATTTAAAATTAATTATATAACATATATCCTTATAGGAATATTTATTGGTTCTGGCTTCATTTATCAAATTAGAGCACAAGGCAGAAATAGAAAGTAACAAAGGATAAAGGGTAGATGTTATGACAAGAAATATGTTTGTAGACATTAAAAATGTTAGCAAAAACCTTACTGATTTTTCATTGGAAAATCTAAACATCAGCTTTGAAAAAGGTGAAATTATTGGATTAGTTGGTGAAAATGGAGCCGGAAAGACTACTTTGTTAAACTTAATATCTGGAATATTAAAACCGGATAAGGGACAGATACTTCTTAGTTCTAATAATATTGGATATTGTTTTGATGCATTACCTGAGCCAGAAAATTTAACAATAGAGCAACTTAATACGATATTTACTGGATTACTAGCAGTATGGGATAGTGATACTTATTTTTCTTTCGTGGATGAATTTAAATTACCTAAAGGAAAGCCAATCGGGGTCTTTTCTAAAGGAATGAAAATGCAATTAAATGTATCAATAACGTTATCCCATAATCCTACACTTTTGCTCTTAGATGAAGTCACGGCGGGATTAGATCCAATAGTGCGGAGAACTGTACTAAATACAATAAAAGAATACGCAATTTCATCAGAGTGTATCGTTATTATGACAACACACAACCTAGAGGATATTTCTGATATATGTAACCGATTAATTCTTTTGAATCACGGCAGCATATTGTTAGATGATAATTTTGAGGATAAAAGTTCAAAAGAAATAGAATTAATCTTTCGAAAGACTTTAGGATATGGAGATATGTAGGCATGAAAGGATTAGTACAAAAAGATATTTACCAGTTAACCAGTAGCTGGTTTCGTCCTGTAAGGATATTTTTTGTAATAGCTGTATTGGCTGCGGGTATGATTTTTTTAAAACAAGATAGTTCAATTATTTTAGTTTTATTGCTGTTGTTGATGGTGAATAATATTCAATCATTGTTTATAAAAGATAGTACGAACAGATGGTTATCTCTACTTAAATCGTTGAAAATCAGTACATTTGCTGTTATAGGGTCACGCTATATTACATTAGTAGTTATCTGCGTATGTGGTGCAATACTCAATTTTGTATACATGCTTTTTGGTATGTTTTTATTCAACACCAGCACTGGTATTGATGTATTAGTAATCAGTAGCATATGTTTATGGGTATCTTTAATTTATGGATTAGTAATAATTCCATTTTTATATGCTTTTAAGCAAAATGGGTTGACTTTGGCCATAATCATTATGTTTAGCTGTGTCGCTTTACTGATAAAGTTTTCTTCAGCAATAACTAAATTAGCTTATATCATACATTCGTATAGTTATGTACAGTTAATTTTGATCGCAATTGTTGCACTGATTGGCATAGGAATAATTTCAATGGTAGTGTCATACTTAATTGTCGAAAAAGAAAAGTGATGAAAGAACCACCAAACCATTAAGTTATGACACAGTTTATATATTCATTTAGCGGACATTGACCCATTTATTAATAAAAACTGGACTTAGAATGCGTTTCTCAAACGTCAAAACATGAAGAAACGCCTATTTCTAGGCGCTTTTTACGATTATTGTTGTAAAGTTTGTTGGGCTTTTTTAGCTCTTGGCTTTTTCAAGTCTGGATTAGCCTTTGCAAAGTATTTCAAATCTTTTTGTGTTTGCTGACTAATTTTTTTACGAACTTCTTTAAGCTGTGTTTGCAAATGCTGGTTGTTATCTGGTTCGTTGTTAATTTGTTTATTTAGATTTTTATATTGTTGTGATAACCCTTGTTGTTCAAAATCTTTGTGTTTTCTTGGTATGGATTGTAAGAACTAGGTTTAATGTATTCATCATTATATAATCCATTGAACGTAATGACAACAACCCTCATTCTGCTAATCAGTCTATTTTAAAGAATAATGATCCAGAACACCCTACCCTATCTCAACAGTACAAAAATTTACTAAAGCAAGTACACCAAGAAATAAGCAACCGTACACATAACCAGTTAAAAGATTTCGCTAAGCATAATCCGGAAGTGAAACAATCAGAGAAAGCAACCCAAATCCGAACTTGATCAAAGTTTAAAGCGTTAGCCAGTTTTTAAAGGTCATGCTATAATATAAACAGAAAAAGGAAGCCCCACCGAAAACAGGACTTCCTGCGCAAGCCGCTTCAAAGGCGGTGGCATTAGTTAACTAAACGATAATGTCGTCCCGTAACTCGCCAAAGTTATGATCGGGGCGGCTTTTTTATTTGTGGTGTTTGTCGATATAGCTGAGGAGCGCGATTAAAAACGTGCCAAACAGCAACATCAACGAGAGTGTCTGGAAGACGCTCATTGACTGTGAAACCTTCCTGAAGATTATTCCATGTTCCCATGGGCCTCACCTCACAAGGGAAAAGACAGCCACCGCCCTTAAAACTTCTTGCTTAATCCATTATACAGGGAAATTAAAAATCAACCAAGAGCAATAAAACTTCAAGTGATGAAAAGCAAGCCTATCGCCTCTTCCTTTTACCATACTTTTTCATAAGTAATAGGGGCGAAGTTCCCCGGAGATACTCACTTAAAACTTATTGCTTTATTTTTGCTGAAAACATAGTAAAACCCCCTGGGTCTGGATTTACTCCAACTCAGGGGGTTCACTTTATAAAATCAGCTAGTATGTTTTCCTAACTCATATTATTCTACTTCAGAAACAATACTCTCTAAGTAGTATTTATACTCACTTTCGGGGTATCGAGATATTATATTAATCAATTTTTCTTTTGAAATATACCCTTTTCGGAAAGCAATTTCTTCCAAACAACCAATCTTTAAGCCCTGCCGACTTTCAACTGTTTCAATATATTCAGCTGCATTGTAAAGACTTGCAGTAGTCCCTGTATCAAACCAAACACTTCCACGGCCGAACTCTTTAACCGTCAGGTCCCCCTCATGAAGATAAAAATCATTTATGTCCGTAATCTCAAGTTCTCCTCTATCCGAAGGGCTCATCGTTGTAGCAATCTTACAGACCCGATTGTCATAAAAATAAATGCCAGGAACAGCAAAGTTCGTTTTAGGATGCTTAGGTTTTTCGACAATATTTGTCACATGGTGCTTTTTATCGAACTCGATTACCCCATAACGTTCAGGATCTGAAACCCGATACGCAAATAGTATTCCGCCCCTTTTTAAATCAACGCATTTTTGAAGTATAGATGTTAATTGATTCGAAACAAAAATATTATCTCCTAACAATAAACAAACGGTATCGTTAGCAATAAAATCTCTAGCAATTGAGAATGCTTCTCCAATGCCTCGTGGATGTTTCTGAATTGCATAAACCAAATGCAGGCCAAACCTTTCACCATTCCCTAACGTTCTCTGATAGGCTTCATAATCTTGTTGATTGCAGATTAACATTATCTGTCTAATCCCAGCAAGCATAAAGACTGACAAGGGATAATAAATCATTGGCTTATCAAATACAGGCAAAAGGTGCTTGTTTAAACCACTTGTGATTGGGAATAACCTAGTTCCCTTTCCACCAGCCATTAAAACTCCCTTCATTATTAAACAGCTCCTTTACTATACTTGTTTAAATAGAAGGCCACCGTATCGTCCAATCCTTGTTGGAAATTATATTGTGGGTTCCAACTAAGTTCCGACTCAATTTTAGATGGGTTTATCGCATAACGGTAATCATGTCCTTTTCGATCTTTAACGAAGGTAATCAACTTGGTGTAATCAGAAATATCATTACCCGTCATTTTTGAGAGTGTAGCTAATACACGATGAATCAATGTATTATTTGAAATATCATTTCTTGCCCCAATATTGTATGATTCTCCAGCTTTCCCCTGGAATATAACCTTCCAAATTGCTAAACAATGATCTGTTACATATAACCAATCACGCACATTGCTTCCAGTTCCATAAACTGGTATCGGCGTATTATTGATTGCATTTCTGATAATCGTTGGGATCATTTTTTCATCATGCTGCAGTGGTCCAAAATTGTTGCTACAATTTGTAATTGAAATTGGCACTCCAAAAGTACGATGGTAGGCACGAACAATGTGGTCACTAGACGCTTTGGATGCCGAATAGGGACTACTTGGATCATATGGTGTGTTTTCTGAAAAAGCACCTGCTTCCCCTAAATACCCATAAACTTCATCTGTACTAATATGATGAAACCTTTTGTGAGCATAGTTATCAGTCCATAGATTCTTAAACTCATCAATTAGATTGAATGTTCCAACAATATTGGTCTGAATAAATTGAGTCGGTTCTTTTATACTCCTATCTACATGTGATTCGGCTGCAAAGTTAACTACAATATCCGGTCCGAAATCGTGAAAAATCTTATGAATAGCCATTTTATCAGTTATGTTGGTTTCAGAAAATTCATAATTGTTCTTATTCGCCACTTTGACATTGGAGAGATTACCAGCGTAAGTCAAACAGTCTAAATTTAAAAAATTAATTTTTGAGTATTTTGGGACAAAATAATTCAGGAAATTAGAGCCAATAAATCCTGCTCCTCCGGTGACTAATATATTCATTCAGTTCTCCTCCCAACCAACTAAGAATTTAATGCTACAAACCCTTGATCCAATTGATTTGTTAATATAGCCAAAGACTGAATGCCTGCAAAGCCTTCATCAATTGTTCCAGTACTTTTACCAGGAATGTTGGAGATTCCACCATCAGGCGTCTGACATTTGGAAAGAAATGTCAGACAGTTCTCTATATCCTTTGGTGCTGAATGCAACATGAATAAAGAAGCAACCGCGTGGTATGTTGCTATTAAGCTGGAGGTTCCTTCGCTGTCCTGAGCGAAGCCACCATCACTGTTCTGACAATTTTGCAAAAACTTAATTAGATGATCAACGTTAGGAATTTTTAATCCATATATATTAAATGTAGACACTGCTCTGAAGCAAGAATAAGTATCAGATGTACCAATATAATATTCTGCAAATCCCCCATCATATTGTTGCGTTGATAAAGTGTAATCAATTAATTTTTTGTCTGACAATGGGTGTGAATCTAACAGGTAAAGCGCTGCTAGTGCTAGATTAGAATGAAACATATCACTTTTATACCCAGGATTTATCCCGAATCCACCATCACTATTTTGACATGACTGCAAGTACTTAATACATTGTTCCCGATTTATGATGTTCAATTTCCCCAGCATAGATAAAGCATCAATAGACAAATAGGTATCTAAAACGTCTTCTGGGCCACCAGGAGTTTCACAAAAGGCACCACTTTGACTCTGTGTATTTCGGATCCAGTTTGCCATTTCATCTTTGTAGGGAATTTCTCCTCCTAAGATTAGTAAGTTGGCTAGTGCGTGTTGAGCTCCAAAGACAGATGAAGTTTTGTCCGACTTAATGTTTAAAGGTGCTTCATAAGGTGTCCAACCAAAGGTTTGATGAAGAGTGTATGAGTTATGAATCCATTCTAAGTGTTTTTGGACATTCAAGAATTTTGTTAAATCAACTTTTTTTTCATGCAATGGATGATAATTAATATCAGAAAAGCTGACATTATCTACCTCTGTTTTGGATTCCTGGTCTCTTTTATGTGCTATAAAAAGTCGGTCTGGAATTGAATTTAACGCTATTAAGGACATCGATTGAGATTTTGGAAACTTATAATAGAAGTTCAAAAATTTCTTAGTTCCTAGATTGAATACACCTGGAGTTTCTGGTGTTGGAGCTACAGACCTTAAAAAAGGGCCTACAGGGATTCCTGGAGCAGCCCAAAAATAGCCTTCTCCAATGAAAAATCCGGCATTTCTATCATCATATAAACTCATAAAATAGTGTAGAGCGTTATTAAATCTTTGCTCTTGTTTTTTGCTAAGGGTATTCCACTTAATGAAGTTTAGTGTAAACAGCATAAGAGCGTTATCGAAAGATAATTTTGCTGGTGTCTTTTCAGTTAAAAGAGCAACGTACTCTTTATGAATTGTAATCTTTTCATCTGAATCGATGAAAGAAAAATAGCCATGATACTTTTTATCCCAGAATCGTTGATTTGTGTATGATGCAATATCTTTAGCAATCGATGTAAAAGTATGATTACTAGTCGTCTTTCCTACTAAATAAAATAATAAAGTCGTTAAGCACTGACCCTTTAATGTAATTTTGGAATGCATATTCAGCGAGCCATCAAGGTTTACTCTGGAGACGAAAAATTGATCATTGGTCATAAGGGAACGAATCTGTTTCATTCTAGATAAAAGCTTATTCAAATTCCCATTATTCTGGTGATTTTTATATTTCAGATACATAAATAAAGCGGCCACAATTGTAGTAGTGTTATTAAGCATACCATCTACACTCATGCGAAAATCACTGGATACTTTAGCTTTGTATGAATGCATTTTTGGAACATAAAGGTGTTCTTCTATGTCTTCTGAAATCTGGTCGGCTATATGGTTAAGCTCTTCATCTGATAATTTGATAGCGCAGTATTTCAACATAACAGCTATTTCATACCAAATTTCCGAATCTTTAAATAAACCCATATCAATATTTGTGCCATACTCCTCTTTGATAAGAGATGACTTAATACCATCTTTTAACCATTGTTTTACGTATTTTAAATATTTCTCAATTTGGAGTTCATTTTTTAATTCTACTTGGCTTAATAATCCGAGTACTTGATCGTACAAAAATTTTTCACGACTAAGAACACGATTATCACTCTTAAACGCTGAAAATAGTCCTTCAAAATGCTTATCCCATTCAGTATCATCAATATTTTTTTGTATTGCGTAAATGATTTGTTCTTTATTTGTCATAATTTATCTGTCCTTTTTTACTTATCTGTTGTGTAAGTACTACTGCTAAAGCTAAAGCAACTGCTGCACAAATCCCCACTCCGATAAAGCCATAACGTGGATATACAAACCCACCTATCATGGAACCAAATGTTAAGCCTAGATATAAGAAAGAACTGTTGAAGGACATCACAGTCGAGCGATTCTTAGGTACGACATTAACAATATAAGTGGTTAAAGCCGTTACTCCGAATCCCTGTACAAATGCTAATAATATTAAAAACAAAATTGTAAATATGAGCGTTTGTTGAAAGATAGAAAGTCCCAACACAAAAGTAACCGATAAAATACCATTTAAAATGACACTTTTCTTGGCACCTAAGCGAGTTGTAACCCAACCACCGAAGAAACTAGCAGCGAAATTACTAAGACCATAAGCTATAAACACATATCCAGTCTGACCGGTATTTAAATGAAAAGTTTGCGTTACGAAGGTTCCTAGAAAAGTATAAATTGAATAAAATCCAAACATCCATACAAAATTGATTAATAGAGCATGAATAGCTTTAGGTGCGTGTACTAGATGTTTAAAACTGGCAAAATAAGCCGAAGATTTAGTATTAACAATTGGCATAGAAGGTACTACTGCTAACAGAACTACAAAAGCTATAAGCGTGATTAATCCAGACCCCCAAAAGGCCATGTGCCAATCTGAAATCTGGGATAAAGTTGTTCCCAAAGGGACACCTATAGCTATGGATAAAGATAAACCAGACATAACAATTCCCATTACAGTATTTAACCGTTTGCCATTGAAGTATGCACCAATTGTGGCCCAGATATTAGGTAATGTTAGTGCAGCCCCTAAACCAGCTATCGCTCTAAAAACATAAAATAAATCTATGCTATTAGCTAAAGCACACAAGAAACTTCCAACTAAGAATACTAAAATACCAATTTTTAAAAGTGATTTCCGATTGAACCGATCGCCCAGAGGGCCAAAAATTGGTGACCCTAAAGCGTAACATAGCGCATAAATGGTAACTGAAAAGGCAGCACTACTAATAGATATACTAAAATCATTTTCTATGGCCGGAAGCAAAGGAGAGATAATAAAGGAATCTGCCCCTGTTATAAAAACAGTTAGGAATAATCCAATTACCATCAAAACTTCTTGCATAGAATATTGATTACTTTTTTTCATCGCTGTTCTTCACTCCCTTTCTCTATAATATTATTAATAAGCTTAGCTACTCGGTATGCACCATTTGACCATGGTGCTACCTTGGAATAATGCGCAGTTAAGTTTGGCAATTTTTGTGGATTTCCAATTAACTCTAAGATTCTTTCAGTAAGGATTTTAGAATTACAACCAAGATTTGTGCTATAACCGAGTTCAGATAATCTAATCAGTTCGTCCCATTCATGGTATTCTCTTTTTGAACTGATACTGAAAATGGCTGGAATCTTAAGTGACGATAATTCAGTAACAGTAATCCATCCAGGATGTGTAAGTACTAAATCACAAGACTTCAATAGTCCATACCAATCAGGTAAATAACTCATACAAATAATCCCTTCTGGAACTTCTAGGTTATCTCTGGCAAGTAGTACCATTTTTGTATTCGGATTTATCTGATGTATATTACTAAAAGTTGTGATAAAACTTTGTTGCATTTTTTGTTTATCTTCTGCAAACATTGTGGTTCCACCGACCGCTGCAACAATCAGAAAATCATCCTTTTTAACACTCAATTTTTTACGAATATCGTCCTTATTAAAATTGTTAGTATCTTCTCGGATTATTGGTCCAACAAATACGGCATGTTCTTGTGACAATAACTTCTTGAAATGTAATTTATTATCTAATTTATCTACATAGGGGCAATCTGTAACGACTTTAGTTGCATTGTCTAACCCCCAATCAAAAGTCTTTTGAGCCACATTATGAATGTCGATAAAATCAGATTTGTCAACTTTAAAGCCAGCATTCTCAAGGTCCTTTTTTTTAAATTTAGCAATCGGCAATTCAAAGCGTTCAGTCACTAGAACACTTTGAATACCACAAATTTTTGCAGCCGCAATGGCACTAACGTCCAAATCCGACACCACTAAATCTATCTTATTTCTAGTGAATAGTCTGACTAGCATTATAATTTTTTGACTGTTAAAAATAGTTGGTCCTAAAAAGTTATTCATTAAAGAATCCCAATTGAGGTCTTTTTTTAGAATGGAACCTTTTGAATAATCGTTTTTACCGTCTTGACTTACATTGATTGTTTTTACACCAATTGAATTGAACAATTGTGAGAAAGTATCATGTAAAGATTCTAAAAAAGCCGTTACTTCAAAGGAATTACTTTGTTTCTTAAGTTCCCGTGCTATCGCATATAAACGCATGTTGTGACCAGAACCAGTTCCTCTTGGCACTAGAGCAATATGTTTCATAACTGTTCCCCCCGGTTTTTTACAGTTAAATTTTTGAATACTATTGATTCATCAGGAATATACATTCCTTTTGATAGATGTACTCCCGGTAAAATGATTGCATTTTTTCCAATTCGAACATTATCATCAATAACTACTTCTTCATTTGTTTGAGGTAATGATAAAAGCTTATAATCATGTGAAGTTGTAATAATTATTGTGTTGCAGTCTATGGTTGTGTTTTCCCCAATAGAAAGTCCGCCAGCGCCTTCGAGAATGCAATTATTTTTAATGGTTATTCGTTTCCCAAATTGAAAGCCACCGTTGGGGAACGCTGTGCTTTTTCTTCCACTAATTATGGTTCCTTTTCCCACCTCTAGGGATTGGGGGATTGGAAGTCCTGTGTAATTAGCGAAACCACCTTCAAACTTTGGCGGGTATTTTTGAAAAAGTTTTCTAATTTTTTTAAGAAATAGTGAGTTTGATAATTTTTTATTTGAAACAATCTTTCTGGTTTTAATAAATTTACCCGGATTGCCAACAATTATAGAATATGGTGAAACATCATTTACTACGTAAGTACCGGCACCAATAACAGCTCCTTCACCTATATGAACACCCGGAGCAATCGTGACAGCTGCACCAAGCCAAACATCGTCAGAGATTACTATATTATTGCGTTTTTGACCTAATATAGTGCAAGAATTAGCTATTTGAGTCCGTCTTCCTATTACTGCATAATTTAAGTTACATTTGAATCCTATAAAAACATTTTCACCTATAACAGAATTATCAACGTATGAATATGTTCTTACCCATGTATTATTGGGACTTATCTTGGATCTTTTTATCGTGACCTGTGGATCAACAAGGGTTTTTGTCATGTTAGCCACCCCCCCTTATGAACAATGCTAGTATTAAAAGTCAAAAAGACAATACGAGAATTTTTGTTTACCTAGTGCAAAAAAATTCCATAAACGAGAAAACTAACTATAATTTAGGTAATAACATAAACAAGGACGGGAGTGGTTTTATGGAAGCAGCAAATTTACTTACTAGACATAATGAAGTTTGCCCCTTAGATGTCACAATTAAAATAATTGATGGTAAATGGAAAAGCATAATTTTATGCCGCCTAATGACAGGACCCCTCCGATATAGCGAACTACTGCGTTCATTATCCGGTTGTAATCGTAGAACGCTATCTTTACAACTAACTGATTTAATTAATGATCATGTTGTATATAAAACTATTAATGCGACATGTGTACCAATTAAAACAACTTATCATTTAACGAAATTGGGTTATTCTCTCGTACCTTTGATCAAGGAGATGGATACGTGGGGGAAAATGTACTTAAATACTATATAAGTAAAAGAAATCAAAGTAAGCTCAAAATATTGATAACTCTTGGCTCATTATAATTAATTGCAAAAACATTTATTTAATGTTATAGATTTTTGAAATTTACAACCAATACTAAAAGGAATACAAAATAGAAAAGGCCAATAGGGTATACCCTAGTGGTCATTTTTGGTCCTGTGCTATACTAGGAATTATAAATGTTCATTAGAACTGTCCAAAAGGAAGTGCTGATAATGGCTAAAATTGGTTATGCTCGTGTGAGTTCCAAAGAGCAACATTTAGATCGACAGCTAGCGGCCTTAAAAGGCGTTGATAAATTATTTACGGATAAATTAAGTGGAGCTAACACTAATCGGCCAGAACTGCAAAAAATGCTGGCCTATATTCGTGAGGGTGATATTGTCCTGGTCACTGAATTAGATCGCTTAGGCAGAAACAACCAGG
>OODN01000411.1_pt1 | contig 26423 bp, 34 predicted proteins | sample 1671651 | NCBI WGS metagenome assembly OODN01 (sample SAMN06348178, study PRJEB24527) | human gut metagenome | biome: human gut; feature: ankylosing spondylitis patient; material: feces | host: Homo sapiens | place: China | collected 2015-10 | reverse complement strand
GTAAGTATGGCCTTCTCTTTGGTATTCTACTGCTCTTTGTTTAAACTTTATATCATAACTCATATTATATTTGTTAACTTATTTAATAATTTTCATACCTTTATTATTAAGTTCGTTTACTATAACTACTATAGAGAAGTCATTTGAACACAAAAATAGAGCTGAAATGTATTCAGCTCCTTCTATTTCGTCTATGTATTCAGGTATTATTCCATTTAGTTGCTTTTGCTTTAGTTGTTTTATTCCAGCTTTATCTACTATAGCTACATATCCACCTAAGTCTTCTGTTGTTCTTTCTGTACCGTAGTCTTCATCTAGTATTTCTATGGTAGTTTCTATTACAGATATTACTTCTGTTGGTAGTTCCTTTACTAAGTCTAGGTCTTGCTTTTTCCAAATATTTATTATCATTGTATTTTCCTCCTTATTTGAAAACAAAATAAGCTAGATGAAGTATTTTTACTTAATCTAGCTTTATCATGGTTATAATATATATTTGAAATTAGTTTTTACTACGCTCCCTTTCTTCTTTCTCGAAATATCTTACATTTTTCCAGTTTATTTCTGGATTTTGCTTATTCATGAACCTCTCTAGTACTAGATTATTTAGAAGATTTTCAACTATCTCATCTACTACATCTTCATCTGTTAACTCTATTTCATAGTAGTTCCAATCTTCAAAATGCATTTCTACTATGTATCTATTTTTATCTTCTATATCATCTATGTAGATAGTAGTTTTATCGAAATCGGTCCACTATTTTTTAAAATTTATTAAGATTATTGACTTTTATATTTTTTCTAATCTTTTTTACACAAAAAATAGTAGACTTAAATCTACTATTTCAAAACCACGCTCCGTTACTTGTGATACGGTTCTCCGTTACACCTCCAAAGGAGGTTATTTTGTACTACACATTATTTTTATTTACTAATTCTGAAAAATGCCTAATTCTTTAAAAAACATATTTTCTAAATCCGAGTGATCTCCATATGGATCATCCTCACGAACCATCTCAAGTAAAAAACCAAGTACATGTTTATATATATCTTTTAATTCTTTCTCACACAACTCTAACTCTTTCAATATTTCAATATCACTCTTATCGCTTTCAAATTTACTAATTAAATAATCTGCTTCTTCTTTTAAATCTATGATACTTTTATTAGACTTTCCTGAGAATCCTTTATCATAAAAAACACCATTAGGACAATATCTTCTAGCTTCTGGTATACAATCTAGTTGGTGATATATATCATACGATTTTTGTAAGTTCAATTTAATATTATTTATTATTATATCAGCAATTTCATAATAATCTTTTTTTATCTTATCTGTCTCTTTAACTAAAATAGATAATATTTCAAATGATGAAGATATATCTAAATCATGTCTATCTATGATACTATTCTTTATCTTATGCATCATATCAGATAATCTATTCATTTTCTTTACTACGTATAATGTTATATCATTTATAAAATTACTTGGTAGCTTTAGAGTTTGTTTATTTATGCAGTTTTCTATTGGCACTCTTATATTAACTTTATCTTGCTCTTGAATTTCATCTATACGTGACTCGATTTGTTCTAATGGATTACACCAATAACAATTTTGTGTACTATTATCAACAAGAAATAAGAAGGTTACTTCGTTCTGTTGATTCCAATAGTTTATTGTAGAAACCTTTATCTGAATAGTTAAATACAAAGTCGATGAAGTTATATCAGCCTCATCAGTTCCTTTACACTGTATATTGAAAAATTGCTCTTGAGGTATTTCATTCTCAACAATTTGTCCTCTCATATCAATCCCTAAATCAATAGATTCATCATGTGGATTAACAATAGCAAATTTTTGTAATATACTTTTTAATGTATCAGCAGCTATATTCCCTATCTGCTTATTATGAGCATATTTTGGTATTTTCATTATTATAATCCCCTCCATTTTATTTCTTACATTATATTACAAATTTCAAACAAGTACAATTAATCATAGAAGCATGAAAAAAGGAAGGGTCTTCATCTTCTTCAGACAACCCTTCCTTCACTAAGTACCTAATTACATCTTCATTTATCTGTAGTTACCTTGAAACAAGTAAATTTAACAACTACTTTCTTTGTTATCTTGTACTACTCTCCTTGAACACTTGTACAAACTTCTTCATTACTTGACTTACTAATTCAAAAGGTACTGGTTCTCCCTCTGCTAGTATTACCTCTTACTTTAAATTTATCTAGCCTAAACTTCATTGTAGAATCTACTTATTTATTGTTAAATTTAAATATCTTAAGATAGGAGATTATGTTTATATGGAAATAGAATCAAAAAATAATCTTGCTAGACTATGCATTTTAATTTCTAAGTTAAAAGAATCAAATAGTTTTAATCCTAATATTTCTTTTTCAAGTGTCTTCGAAGTTAATGAAAATAACTTACTTGAGATAATAACTGCTTATTCAAATTTAATGCAATTATATAATAATTAATTATATTTAAATAAACTTGCCATTTTATCTAAGCCATTAAGTTTTGATTTCCTTTTTTAAAGTTTATCTTGATTAATTTATCTATATCTTCATTGCTATATAAATTAAACTATTTAAGGATTGGTTTAACTTTGACTTCTTCATTAGTATAGTTTCTTTGAAGTATGGCTCAAATGGCACCACCCATACATTGAGCTATAAGTCTTTTAAGTGTACATTTTTGTTTTCCTTTAATTTGTTTTCCTTTAAAAACTTAAACATTATTACTATTCTTAAATAAATTTCATCCAGAAAACTACCTACATATTTATTAAATAAAACTGAAAATAATATACAAATAACAGGCTTAACTACATCTTCAGAATAGTACCATATTATATAAACAATATTATTTTTATCCATACTATCTAGTATTAATTGTATAAACATATTTATTGTCATATGATGCATCATAATTGCAAAAGTATTCTTGGAAATAAAACCAAAAAACATTTTTAAGTATTTTAAGTCTCTATTAAGTAATATTTTTTCTATTAATTTTGATATGTATAAAATATATATTATCCCTAATATAGCTGATAATATAGGTACAATACTCATTCCTCTTAACAGCATAGTCCTCATACTCAAAGTATAATTTTTACCTATAATTATGGTTAAAAAATATTTAAGAAAAACAATAAAAAGTAAATCTGGTACACAAAGATTATTTTTAGATTTAAAATAGATATTAAAACAGTATCCTATATGAAAAAACAATACTCCAAACAATGTTCTACTTAAAAATAAAGGGATTGGATGATTCTCCATTACGATATTATTTGACCATATATTTACAATAATAGTAATAATAAATAATAATAAACTTAACTTAACATCTAGAATATTATTATTCAGTCTCTTTCGTATCAGAGTATATCCTATTTGTATAAAAAATAATGAAATTAAAAACCATGAGGGTCCATTTAAATTATATTGGTATCCTTGAAATATAGGTTCTAAAAAATAGTTATATAAATTTATTTTATTTCCATTATTAAACAAACCTACGTTAATTAATACTGTAACTAAAAGTCCGTAAAATAAATTCCACTTATAATATGGAATAACTAATGTTTTCAATCTTTTTTTGATTAATCCCTTAATATCATAAATATACCCTTGTTTATAGAAATATCCTGAAATAAATATAAATAATGGCATATGGTATGAATATATCGGAAATATTTCACTAGGTTTTGAATTAAATACTGGAATTCCTATAATTTTGTAAATACCTCCTATATGCCCACACACCACCATAATTATTCCAATTGCTTTGGCAATCGTTATATAGTCTATTTGCGAATTTATTTCTTTTTTTGTCAATATGCCCCCCTTGTAAATATTAATTAATTTTTATTCTCTGTTTCTAAAATTTTCACAACTTTTTTAAATTCACTCTTTATCTCTTCTATTCCATCGTCAATGTTTATTTTATTATCTATTATAAGTGGTAATATTTCTCCATTTACTGTATGAAAAGCTCGATATTCATTCTGTGTAAATTGATTTTTATTTAATGCTCCAGAATTTCCAGCATATATAAAATCAGTATTAGATAAATTATATCTTTGATTATACAATTCTTTTATATCATCATCTATATATGAAGCAAATTCACCATTAGGAAAATATAATTCTTGAGATATAATTTTTTCAGAAAACTCTTTACTCATAATGTATGACAATATTTTCAATGATGCTTCTTGCTTTTTTGATGATTCCAAAACTGAGTAACTCATACCAAGTCTAATATTAACTATATCTTCAAAGCCTTCAAAAACTGGCAATGGCAGGATATTATAATAAGCATTTTTTTCAATTGATAAATCCTCTAGTTGAGGAGGATAAATTACTTTTAACAATGCTCTTTCATTTCGGTTTAAATTACTAATTCCCTCTAATTCCTCAGAATAGTTTTTTTTATATCCATAATTTTTATAAAGACTAATTAATTTCTTAAGTTCTCCTACCAATTCTTTATCTCCATATATATCTCCATTTTCTATAAAATCTGGAGACATACTCATTAATAGTATTTCTAAGTCTGTAGAAATGCCCATGATACCACCTGGTCCATATGAAATAATACTCGAACCTTCTTCTTCTTCTTCTACTCTTTCATATATATCATTCCATGTTACAAATAAAGAATTGTTAAGTTGCATGAATTCTTTATCTATTGCTATAAATTGCGTTGAATATGTAGGTGATAAGAAATATATATTTCCTCCACCAGCTTTCTTACTAATATCTATAATTGGATAATAAGTATTATCTAGTGTTGATTTATCGATTTTATTTGTCAAGTCAACTAATTTGTTATCTTTTATCAAATACGATAAATACTCATATGGAATATCAAATAAAACATCTATATCACGCAAATTTGATTCATCTGCTAAAAAAAGTTCAATATCTTTCCATAAATTTGAAGTCGAAAAATTGCTTTTTGTATCATCAAAAATATATTTATAATTTATTTTTATATTTGTGTTCTCTGTTATATCTGAACTTAATGGTGCAAGTTCATCAATACTACTCCTGTAAAGAACCAAAGCATTTATACTCTCTTTTTTATTAACAAAAACTAAAAGTGATATCATTAATAATAATAATAATAACAATAAGCATAATATTTTATTTTTTATTTTCATATATGTATCCTATCCAATCCATGAGTAAATCATTAAAATATATTATTTACGACAATTCTATTGTAAATGGTTATGTTATACAAAATGGTAGTTTAATATGTAAATATAACAACCATTTTGTATAACATAACCTTATAAATTAAGAAGTATATAACAATAAAAACACTTAGATATATATCTAAGTGTTTTTATTATTATATTTATTAATAGTAAAACTCACCTGAAATCCTTTGTTTTACACTAGTATTATATACATTTTTAACACTAGCTTTAATATCCCCTGTAGCATTAAATGATACTTTATAATTTCTTTGAACATTACCTAATTGCTTAGCATCAATCATTCCTTTATTTGTATTTCTTATTTGATATATTACTCCACATGGCTTTCCTGTTACTTCTGGCTCTTGAGTCGCTATGAAATAAGGGTCTTTAGCATTACGGAATATTGTACCTTCTCCTCCTCCTAAATAAGAAGTACCTGTAAGTATCTGAGAACCATACCTATATATAGCTCTTGGTTGAGGTCCCATCTCTGATGAATCTGCATTTGCAACAGCTGAACCTCCTCCTATTGCTAATATACATAACGCTAAACTTGTACATTTTTTTAATTTTTTTAACATCGTTAAACCCCCTCTTAAAATTTTTTCCCTCTATATTTAGAGTACACTATACACTTATAAATATAAAGCATTATCAATATACAAATTCAAACAAATTCAAACAAAACAAATTTCATCCTAAGAAAAATATATGTATATTTAAATATTTATTAAATATACATATATTTTTCTAATTTTATTCAGCATTCGACTTTTTGCGCATAATAATAATGTTCAAACAATCTATCTTTAAAGCTGTTATATAACTATATTATCGTATTTATAAAGGATAGATGACGTCATACTTAAAATACTTAGTTTCATAATAACCATTGCAACTTTATTCACAAAAATTACTACAAATATAAATCGAATTAATTATAGCTTTACATCAATAGTATTAGTAAATATTTGTATTTTAATTTAAAATGAATGTCTATAGGTCAACCTGCGCTTTTTATACAATTTTTCATCCAAATTTGTTCAATGTATTGATTTTACTATGATTGCTTGAATATTGATATTTTTAACTATATCCAAGTAAATAATCATTTAAGTAAAGTTGACTATAGTCAATAAATATAAGATTTAGAAATTGATTGACCATATTTTATACTACTTTTTATAGATCTATAATGTTATAACTTTATTGACTTTTGGATTTTAAGATAAATTTACATAGTAATAGCTATAATCATTGATATAACTTGGGTTTAAAAAACTTTGGTGAATGTTTGTAGAAAAACGCAAGTTCTCCTTTATCACTAACAATTAAAACATCTTAATGTGACATTAAGATACTTCATAATTATATAATAAATATATAATTATTAATAATAAGATACAAATAGAAGATATACTAAATGTCATCAAGAAAATCAAATAAACAATTTAAAAAAGAAACTTTCAATATTACAAGGGACGAATATAAAGTTTTAGGAAAGTATATTGGAGCTAATAAAAAGTTAAATTTAAAACATAATACGTGTGCTCATGAATTTGAAACAAAGGAAAGTCATTTTTTTAACACTTGCTCTATATTCCCTATATACTCAATAAGGAATAGGTGCCATGACAATTACATTGAACTTGTAAAGAGCTTCATCGGATGCGAGTATACAGTAATAGTAAAATATAGAACTTATGCTGTTCCAGTTCTTACTATACATAACATATATGATTTCAAATATGCAGTAAGAGCTATAAACTTTACTAAAATCACTAATTTTACAAGTTGTCCTGCATACAAAGGCACCCTAAGATATACAACTTATTCATTTAAAGAAGAATCCTACACGGTTCATAGAGAAGAATATATAGTTCTAGATGAGTATAATCGGATTGATGAAAAAATATTAATTAAGCATAATAGATGTAGGAAAGAATATAAAGTACAAGCAGGTAGCTTCTTGAAATTAATAATTTCAAAAAAATCTATGATTTTTTATTAGAGGAATATCTCTTTTTATAAAAATTAAAAAAATACCTAAAAAGGCTATGAATTTATAGTCATAGCCTTTCAAAATAAATAATTATTGTTCTTTAATTTTAGTATATAATACACAAAATTATCTACACACCCTACAAACTTTATACCAACAATATGGGAAGTTACTTTATTAACTAAATTCAATTATTATATTACAAATTTCAAGCAAGTACAATTAAGCATAGAAACATGAAAAAAGGAAAGGTCTTCATCTTCTTCAGACGACCCTTCCTTCACTAAGTATCTTATTACATCTTCATTTATTTGTAGTTCTATAGTATCTATTGCTCTTGACTTATCTATTGTTACCTTTGACACAAGTAAGTTCAGCAACTGCTTTCTTTGTTGTCTTGTACTACTCTCCTTGAACACTTGTCCGAACTTCTTCATCACTTGACTTACTAACTCAAAAGGTACTGGCTCTCCTTCTGCTAACATTACATCTTGCTTTAATTCATCTAGCCTAAACTTCAATATATCTATCTCTTCATTTAGTTTCTTAACTCTCTCTGCTAACTCATTTTTAGTTAGTATTCCATCTTCAAATAGTTCTATGCTAGAGTTCTTCTTACCATTTAGCTTATCAATCTCCTTATTTACTAAGTTCATTTCATCTAATTTTGGCTTTAGCTTGCTAGACTTATTCTTATTGATATTATTTATTACCTTCTTTAGTAGTAACTCATTATTTACTGTCTCTATCAGCTTATTAATTACAACTTCATCTGCAACTTCTGCTTTTACAGAATTTGAATTGCAGACTGCTGTACCTTTGTTCTTCCAATTACCACAAGCATAGTACTCATTGACTACTTTTGTTCCATCTTTTCTTTTTCTAGTTGACCTACTTACTGTCATTGATGCTCCACAAACTGGACATTTTAGTAGCCCACTTAGAATTAGTTCGCTATCATAGACCCTATTATGAGTTTTACTTCTATCTTTTAGTATTATCTGCACCTTTTCCCATGTTTCTGTATCTATTATTGCTTCATGTTCTCCATCTACAAGTATCGGGTCAGGATTGATGTTTTTTCTTCTTTTTTCATTCCAATCTTGCCTTAAGTTGTATCTTATCTTCCCAATGTAGACTGGATTTTTTAATATCTCTTTTATTGTAGCTGTAGCAAATGGATTACCTTTCTTGCTTCTATGTCCTTCTGCATTTACTCTACTTACGGTAGCTTTGTACCCATGTCCTGTACTGTATAGTTCAAATATCCTTCTCACTGTCATAGCTTCTTTTTCATTTACGACTAGCTTAGTTTCTTTTCTCTTCTTTCCTTCACTTGGTATCTCTACTATGTCGTATCCAAGAACCTTGCCACCATTCCACTTGCCTTCCCTAGCTCGTGCTATCATTCCCATTTTTACATTCTCTGCTATAGTACCTCTTTCAAATTCCCCAATTGCTCCCATTATGTTAAGTTGTAACTTACCTGCTGGAGTTTCTGTTTCAAAACTCTCTGTTAAAGAACGAAATGCTATCTTATTTTTATCTAATGTATCTACTATGTTAAGTATGTCTATTAACTTTCTACTTATTCTATTTAGTTTCCAAACTATTACTAAATCAAATTTACCAGCATTAGCATCTTGTAAAAGTTCTTTAAGCCCTGGTCGCCCTGAAATATTTTTACCACTTATACCTCTATCTTCGTAGACTTTAAAAACTTCATGCCCTTCTTTTTCACAGTATTCTATGTTCCTTCTTCTTTGTTCGTCAATACTGTACCCTTCTTCTGCTTGTTCTACTGTTGACACTCTACAGTAGATTGCAACTTTTTTACTCATGTCAATTCCCTCCTAGTATTGATGTTTATCCCAAATTACGTTACTATGTGTTGCATTACTCATTTGATTCACACTTAAATTCACATTAAAAATTGTGCTATTCCAATGTTTTTATTATCATTTTCACGTTTTCACGCTATTTTTTAGTGTATTTTTATTTTTAATTATCTTACCAATCTAACTTAAGTTTTTTAATTTAACACTTAAATTAAGATCTTTAACGTGAAAATATCATTAATTTTCACGTTAAAAACCATGTATTTTAATACTTTATCCTTAATTTTCACATTTTAACGTTATTTTTTATGTATGATTTTATTTTACTATTAGACTAATTATTATCTTTTATTTCTAAACTTGTTAAGAACCCATCTATGTAAACATTTCTTTTAGAACACTCTTCTACTAAAGAAATCCTTAATTCTAATGGTATTTCATTGAAATCCCAAACTAATACGGCTTGTATTTCACCTTGATTTACTGACTTTATTAGTCTATTTATTTCCTTATATGAACCTTCTTCATGACTATCTATGAATTCTATTATATTTACTCCAAAATCTTCTAACTCTATGTGCATCCATGATACTTTTCCTACCATATGTTCATAGATATTTTGATTTTCAAATTCTTTCTTTGTATATATAGCTACATTTTCATTTTTATAGTTAATATAGTTATCTATTGGGTGACTCATTATTTTTCTCCTATTCAAAATTATTTTATTATCTATTGCAAATTTAACGTGAAAACGTGAATTTTTACTTTCTAATATTGGTATTGCTAGATTTTCAATATATGGTTTAATTTTAGTAGAATGTGATTTTTCACATTCTTTCTTTAATTATCTACTTTTCAATATTTTTATTATTTATCGTAAATTTAACGTGAAAACGTGAATTTTTACTTCCTTGTATTGGTAGTACTCTATTTCCACTCTGTTAATTTTAGTAAGTAGAACGTTATTTTTAAACGTTCTACTATTTATTACTATTATCTTATTTAGATTTTTCTTTCAGAAGATGACTTTGAATTACTTCGCTAAGAATTTGAATTATTGTATTACCTTTAACTTCTATTTCTGTCATTTTTCCTATGTTGTCCATCTTATACCTCTAGCTGTCTTGTATTTTTAATTTAGATTAATATTGTTTAAGTATTTTATCAATTCATTATCATTATCATCGTGTCTTTAGTTCTATTTCATTTTAAAATCCAATTATTGACTAAGTCTTATTACGTATACTGGTGTCTGTATGGCATTAACCTTACGTTTTCGAGTTAGTCGCCCTGCCTCGTATTCTAACTTACCTTCTTTCTTAAGTTGTTCTAGTACAACTTTTGTATCCTCGAACTTTCCCTTTCTCATTATTTCTTCAAATTTATTAGTTAAAATTGCAACTTCTAACTCACCATTTGGAAGTTCTTTTCTAGTACCCCAGTAGTCTACATTGGTATTAGTTTCTTTTCCAGATTTAAACTTAGATGCATTTGATTCTATGTATTGTATCAACCAATCCTCAGCTTTTCTTTTAATACCTCTTCTATTTATACTATTTATTTCTGTATCAACCAGTAATTCTCTTATTCCTTCTATATCTAATATTATTCCTCTATCCTTATACCTTGAATTTATTAATCTAATAGTTAAAGTTACAATAGCGTATTTACACGAAGTTCTACTAAGCATGTCATCCTGTATATTTTTTTCTTTTACTTTTTGTATAAATATTTCTCTTTCTTCTTCAAATATCTCTTTTAATCTATCTGCTGGAAATTCTATTAATCTCTTTACAAAATCTGCTCCAAAAACACCATAGTTTCTATTTACTAATGCCTTTACTTGGTCAGAGTGATTTGCATCTTCTGTCCAAACTATTCCACCTAATTCTAATACTCTTATATCTAATCCTGTATTATTTTTAGCCTTACTTAAAAGTGATACTTCACCTGTGGAAATTATACTTGTAGTCCATGTAGCTGCGGCTCTTAGCTCTATATCCTTGGTAAGACGAGCCTTGTCCTTCCCTCCAACAAGATTATAGATTAAACTAGTCGTATCTTCTATCTTAGACATTGATAGCTCATCTAGTGCATATGCTATACCATAGTTTCCTGCAAGTGATGTTGATAATGCATTTTCTGTAGAGTTCCAAGTATTGTATAGACCTCCTCCACTAAGATTTGGATTACCCCAAACAGATATTGCCAACATTGCGGCTGTACTCTTACCTTTCGTTGATTCTGCGAATAGATGTACTAATAAAGTATTTATATCTTTATAATGCATATTCAATTTAGCAACTATTGATGAACTTACGCCCAGTGCAAATGCTAATGAAATATTTTTGTATGGTACTACATGTTCTCTTAAATCATCCAAATAGTTACCTAAATTTCCCTTAGGTTTTAAATCTAATGCACCAACGTAGCTGCTATCTTCATTTATTGCTTTATACAATTTAAAGATTTCTTTTTCTTTATATTTTGCAAATCCTAATTCACTATGAGTATTGTTAACTCTTCCTATTTTACGCTCTTGATATTCTATTGACCTTATATGATACTTCGCATTTTCTTCAGTAACATCAGCTCCCTGTAAACTTAGCTTTATTATTTCTCTTTTTGACATAGCTTTGTCTCTTGGAATAAGTATTTTTATATCTCTATTTAAGTACTTAGTTGTAATAGGAAGCATTACATTATTAGTATCAATATTTATTTCAGGTACTCCAACTTTTAATAAGTTAGATGTTTTATCTCCATTGTAAAATAGCTTTCCAGATTCATAGCAAATTGATATTTCATCATCTACTTTTTCTAATCCATTTAATTCTTCCTTCTTTTCCATTATTATATTATCTTTGTTAGTACTTTCTTGTGGTATTATTTCTTCATTATTTACTAATACCTCTTGATTTTGTCTTAATTCTCTTTCTGTAATATCTTCATTTATTTTTTCTTCAAACAATTCTGTTTTTAAATTTTTATATCCTCCTGTTAATGGTTTCCTGATAATTTTCTTTAATACCATAGCAAATATTCCTCCTTGATGATTTTATTTATTGTCTTGTTGCTATGTAATTATAGTAACATCAGCTAAAAACAATGTATGTAAAAAGAAAAAACACCAAGAAATTTTATTTACTTCTCAGTGTTTTTATGTTATAATATTTATCTTTTTATTTTAATCGGATAATTATTTTTTTCCTTATACTCCTTTACATCCCTATCTATATGCCTATTAATCATATCCATTAATTTCTTTGTTGCTTCTTGTTCTACTTGAATTTGAGTTTCATATACTTCAATTAATTCTAATATATCTTCTCTTAAACATTCTGCTATCCTTAATCTATGCTCATATATTAATCCATCTGTAAGCATCATTAAATTCGTTATATCTGAATGTATTTCATCAAATTTTATTGTTAATTCTTCTGCTAAAATAGACTCTTCTCTTTTATTATAGATTTTATAAAGTATCGGATTATCTGCATACTCTTTTGCAAAATTAAGTAATAATAGATCTTCTTCCTTTGATAGTTTTTCTCCTCTCCCTAATTTATATATAACCGATCTTAAATTAAAGTCATTATATATAACACTCATTCTCTTTATATATGAATCTTTATTAAAATCAGGAATTCCTATTGTATCATTATATGAACTAATCTTCCTTAAAGCATTATCAATATTAGCTATCGTCTGTTTTGCAGAATCCCATGCCATGTCATCTTTTTTAATACCTGTAATTTCCTCTACTAGTGAATCTCTTGAAACAAACTCCATTTTATTATGCTCCTTATCTATTAAATATTGTCAAAAAAATAAGGTTAAATATTTTAACCTTACTCCTATTCTACACTAATATTGACTTATTAGAAATCAACAATTCTATTGCTATGCAAAATCCTAATCCTACTAAAGTTCCTATCACAAACCCCCACATTGTATTATTCCTCCTTATTCTTAAATTCTTGTCTTTGTTGTATTATAGTCTTAAAAATTGATATTCCAAATGTTATACCTGCCACAAATAACTCTATCGTCATTCTTTAGACCTCCTATTTATCAAGAATACCTTTAAGTTTACATACAAACTCTTTTGAGAATACATTTTGTTTTATTGATACTTTCATTAGTTTTATCAAATCATCTTCTGGTAGGTCTAATGGTCTTGCTACTAATTGTTCTTCCCTTCTTACAGTATCTTTAAAGTACACAAATCTTATTTCCTCTTGATTCAATTCTTTTACAAAAATCTTTTCTATTCCGTATGCTACATTATTGTCTCTAATCTTAGCTTGTCTCAATACTTTACAGTATCTAGTCTCTTTTACTACCTTATTCATTATCTTTCTCCTTCTATTGTATGTACTACTTCTCTTTTATCTAATACTCACTGCTTAACATCATAGTTGAATATTCTCCATCATCTATTACAAATATTTTTACTTTAGAACTTATTCCTACATTTTTTACTACAATGTCACTTTTGTATTTAGGAACTTCTTGCCTATGTTCTATTTTTAGTAAATTAGCATCTATCGGTTCTATTTCAAATACTTGTAAGTAATCCTTCTTTACATTTAATTTATCTATCATTGACCATAGTAGTATTTGTATCTCTAATGGTATTTCATTAGAAATACCTCTAGTTAAATATCTCTCTTTATTAAACATTGCTATTCACCTTTCCTTATTAATAGAAAAAGGGATAGTCTTTTTATTGACTATCCCTTACTAAATTAACTCTTTAATTGCTCTAATGTTTCATAGAAACCTGATTCAACTTTTAATTCTTCTATCTTTTCCTCAAATTTTTCTAATTTATCTTTTAAATTTTCTGATAACTTCAGTAACTTCCTTTTAGCTGATGCGTTAAGTTTGTTTTTATTCCAATTATCTAAAATAAGCTCTCTCATAGCTTTTGATATTTTTCCGTATGCTTTTAGAACATCTTTTCCTTCTTTTGTTTTCATTTTTGTTTTTTGTAAGTCTTTAATTATTTTCTTTGACTCCTTTTTAAAATCACTCTTTCTACTTGAATTATTATAAGCGTCTGATATAGCTAAGCTAATTGTACTTATTTCTGATATTTTATTATAATCGTAAGAATACTCTTTTACACTACTACAACCAACTAATAGTGTAAACATTAAACTCATTATCAATATAGTTAATACTTTTTTGTTAATCATTTTTTATTACTCCTGATTACCATTTACTTTACTTGCAACAAATCCTACTATTGCTAATATTATTCCAATTATTATTATCCACTTTAATACTCCTAATAATAGCTTTCCTATTCCACCTATTATTAATAATGATACTACAAAGCATCCTATCCAAAGACTAACCATAGCACCAAATCCAAAATATGTAATACTAAACATTGAATTTAACATCCAAAACAACGCAGTTCCTAAAATTATACTTACTATTCCTAATATTATTTCCATTATTAATTCCATTACCTTTAATTATCCTCCAAATATCATTTACTTACATTTAATTTATTTAGTAATTGCTTTATCCAACCTTCTGTGTATCCCAAGTCTCTACACATTTCTTTTAAAGTTTTATTTCTACAGTTATTTACTATGTATTTTTCTATATATTCATTAGAATATAACTTCATAGGAAATGTTATTTGCTGACCCCTATAGTGTTCATGTAACTTCATTACAATTTCTTCTCCTAATATTTCTACCATATCAGAATATATGCCTTTGTAGTCACTCTTATTTTTCCTCATTAACAGTCCTCCTTTTCTATACTAACTAATAATAACTAGCTTTTGAAAAAGTTTCATTCTGATTTTCTCTTGTAAAATCTCTTGCTAATTTTTACTATTGTATCTCTGAGTATTTGTATTGTATTCCTCCTATCGAAAAAGCTTCTTGTGGATATAGTTCCAATGTTTCTTCTAAGTTTTCATTATTCACAATTTCATCTATCCTTTCTTCTTTAGTTGTCCTATTTATCCACATTTCAATAACAGTTTCTTTTTCAAATAACTTATCCACATAGTACTCTTGGTCTAGTCTATCTTCTAGTAAATCTCTAGCATACTCTTTTAAATACCTTTCATCTTGATAGATTAGATATTCACCTATTTCCAAATAATTATTTTCTTTTAACTCTTTAATACACTCTCTTGCTACTCCTATAGTTATTTCATTTATTTGAAAGTTATACCAGACAAAGAATGTTACTATCTCTTCATCTATTTCACCAGTACATTTTAATATGTCTAGCAATTTATCCATGTTTCTCATTAGATATGACTGTAACTCTTCATCTCTTAAGCTAGTTACTATGCTTTCAATCTGTTTCTTAGTAACTTCATCTATATTGTTGTATTTTTCTACTAACATTTGTAGCTCTGTGAAAAATAGCTTATTTAGTATTTCTGAATTTTGATTTATCATCTTATATCTCCTCACATTCTATTAGGTTCTTTAATTCTTTTTTACAAACAACTACTATCGAGAAGTCATTTGAGCACAAAAATAGAGCTGAAATGTATTCAGCTCCTTCTATGTCGTCTATGTATTCAGGTGTTATTCCTTTTAGTTGATGTTGTTTTAGATCTTTTATTCCAGCTTTATCTACTACAGCTACGTATCCACCTAAGTCTTCTGCAGTTCTTTCTATACCATAGTTTTCATCTAGTATTTCTATAGTAGTTTCTATTGTAGATAGTACTTCTATTGGTAGTTCCTTTGCTACTCCTAAGTCTTGCTTTTTCCAAATATTTATTATCATTATTATTCCTCCTTTATTTGAAAACAAAATAAGCTAGATGAGTATTTTATCTCATCTAGCCTTATCATGGTTATAATATATATTTGAAATTACTTCTTATTACAACTTATTTTTAATATCTTCGTTTAAATCTTTCTCTTTATTAAGTTTATCCAATATTAAATATCCCCAAAAAGATACTATTCCTGATAAAAATATTACACTTAATGTAACTTCATTAATGTAACTCATATATGCATCGCTAACTCCTACACCTGATAACATTCCAGAAAAAATGTATCCGATAATAATCGTTACGATACTTCCAATTAAATATTTCATAATATATTTTATCCTTCCATTATCTGTAGCACATAAGTGGATTTTGTGGGCCTATAGACTCAACTTCAGGAGAAAAACTTATCCCTGCACTTGCTGGAAATGAAACACTTGGACTTATAGATAGTGTTGAATGTCCATACTTAACTCCAACTCCAACTTGCTTTATATCTTCATTTTTTCTATGTAAATAAACTTTTCCTTGTCCCGATTTAGCATAAGTTAATCCGTTATTTCCTAAAACTTTAAATTTAAAAGATGCGCCTGTATTTCCTGCTCCATCTATAGATGCAGATATCTTTTTACTAGAGCTAACTCCTGAACTATTTAACGGTTGATATGATACATTTAGATAAGAATTATTATGGAAATACATTCTTTCACCGTTAGATACAGCCATTAAATCAGTTCCTCTAAAAAGTGGTGCTCCATTCCATTTAAATGAAAAATTTACTACAAGATTCGTAGCTTTATTAGTCTTGTCATAATAAAAACTATCTTTACTTCTAGTTACAGTACAAGTAGCACTTGCTCTTATCATTTGTTCTTCTGAACCATCAAAATTTCTAATTATATTTATTTGTTCATTATCATATCCTAATCCTGATAAAAATTCATTAGATAATTCATTTAACTCATCTATGTTTTCACTAAATGCTTCTTTGTATTCTCTTATTTGCTTTATATCTTGATCTGAGTATCCTATTTCTCTTAACTTAGATTCACTTTTTTTATTTAGCTCCTTTAATTTAAGATACTCATTTATTGTTTCTGTTTCCTCACTATCATTTAATATTTGTATATTTTTATTTTCTAAACCAGTATTATTCTCCATCGCATTTACATTACTTAATACAGGTGTTGTAACTGCTACCCCCACTAAAGCTAATGCTATACTCTTACTTGCTCTTTTCTTAAAATTCATTTCAATCTCCTCCTTTGTAATTGGATGACATAGATATTCATCCTTAGACCCTATGTTTTTCCAAACCTCAATTTATCAAGGTTTGGTTTTTCAATTTCTTAATTTGATTATATTTGGAAAATTATGTAAATAAAAGTCTTTAATTATAATAATCTTTGTGATATTATTGTCATATATGAATTTTAATTAAAAATAGCTATACCAATCACTAATGGTACAGCTATTATCTTACTAACTTTTATTAATTTTTCTTACAAAAACCGCGCTCCGTTACTTGTGATACGGTTCATTATTATTTATTCTAAACATTTTATAAATTTGTACTAATTATAACCAATATTTATCTAGTTATCTTCCTTGCTAATGTAGCCGTCCATATTCCCATCATAGTTAATCCTAAAAACATCTCAACACCAGATAAAAAAATACTTATATTTACAGGCGTTATATCACCATAACCTACAGTTGTAAATGTTACAGTACTAAAATACAAACAACTCATAAAATCTGTTATCACATTTCTTTTCAAAAATCCATGTGAAAAAACATCTACATAATTTATAGTAACCCCTTCTATACTAAGTCCCGTAAACATGTATATAACAGCAAAGACAAATATTATTTCAAGTGATGTTATAAGTGCATATGTAGGTCTTTCTCCATAACCACATAATAGCCAAAATATTGTTGACTTTGTCTTATCTATTCCAGTAAGAGATTTATTCTCAACACACTTAGATAAGTAATAATACTCTGATGCATAATTTACTAAATTATTCTCCTCTAACTTTTTAGCTATACTCTTATATACTTTTGCAGCTTCCTCATAAGACTTTTTATATTTTTTATCTAGCTTAATTGTATCTATAAAAACATATTCATCTAATTTAGTTATATTTTTATCTTCAAATTTTAATTTTTCTATAGCTGAATTTACAATTTTTAAGCCCCTACAATCACAATCACTTATTTGATTATTAACTATAAGCATATTACTAAAAATAGCATTTTCTAAAATAGATTCTATAAATTTTAAATCACTAATTCTACATTCTTTAAATACACTACTTTCCAAATTACAATTTTTAAATATACTTTTCATAAAAATGCATTCATCTGAAAATATATTTATATTATCAGATTTATAAAATCTACAATTTTCAAATAGTACATTTTCAAATATACATTTTGAAAATATATTTCCATTAAATATACAATCTTTAAATATTATATCTTTAAATTTACATCTCTTAAAATTGTTATATTCTAATTTTGCATAAGAAATTATATTTATATCCTTATTTATATGCCCTTTTATACTTTTATCTTCTATATGAGTAAATAATATTTTTCCTTTATCTTCTATATTATAATTGTCTTCTCTATCTAAAGTTGATTTTCCCTTTATATGATTTTCAGATTTTAAAAATCTATTATTATATAAATTTAGCTGTAAGTAATAATTTTTTTTATGATTATTAATTCTATTTTCCAATTCTATATTTATATTTTTCTTTATCTTCTCAACATTTTGAAGTTGCATTTTTTCCCCCTTCGCTTAAATATTCATATCTATAAAAATTTATATTCTCTAAAATAATAAAATTTCCTACTTTATAGAATACTTGTCTAATTTAATTAATATAACTATAATATATAAATTTATTTATACAATTTTTAAGGGGGATAAAATGGATAATAAAATTAATGAACTTAAGAAAAACTTACCTAAAGAAAGTTGCTCTTTTTGCACACATCTTTCTTTAGATGGTCCAGATGAAAATCTTAAATACAATGTTAAATGCGTTATATTTGACAGTCTACCAAAATATAATGATAATTGCGAATACTTTGAACCAGAATATAGTGGTATAAATAGTTATGATTTAGATGATTTGTATATTAAGTTTCTAGATTCTTGCTTGAGAGTTTCTTATTATGAATATAAAAAATCTATACATTGGAAATTGTTTAAAGATTATGCTTTAAATAAGTTAGGTAATACATGTTGTAAATGTGGCAATGAAGAAAATTTAGATGTGATTCATATAAATAAAAATTTAGGAAGAGAAACATTAGATGACGTAGCTGTTATGTGCTTTAATTGTATTTATGACTTATAAAAACTTATATTGATCTTAGTTACTATATCTACTTTTTATTATACTAACTTTAATCTATTAAATTTATACATTAAAAAGTAATAAACTAAAATATAGTTTTATTACTTACATAATTTGCTAGGTATAAATATTTTCACTATTTGTTATAAAAATAATCTCTATGTAAATAATAAGTTATATATTATTTTATGGAGGTATACATATGACTTTAAATTGTTCTGCTTATAATTGTACTTATAATAAGTCTGGTACTTGTTACGCTGGAAAAATAACTATCTCTGGAACAAAGGCAACTAACTCATCAAATACACATTGTTCTACTTTTTCAGAAAGTAACGGAAATTTAACTAATTTATCTAGCAATTATTTTACTACATCTAACGATATAATTTGTAAAGCTGTAAATTGTCATTATAATGCTAATCATACATGTACTGCAGATAGTGTACACGTAAATGACTCTCATGTAAACTGTGATACTTTTATAAATGATTAAAATCATTCTCTATTATTAAAACATATATATTTATAGTATTTTTAACCTGTTGTGCTAATTATTTTACTAATAATATTGAAATTACTATATAGTTTTTAACTATCAAAATGTAGATTGTTATAATCTAGTATTTTCAATAATCGTATTTAATTAGCACAATAGGTTAATTATATAATTTATAATAAATAATACAACTACAGGCATTTCTGCTATAGCATTTATTCACTAAACTTTTTAATTATGTCATCTAAACATGATTGACATATAGAATAGTTATTATAATACTTTATATTATCTTGTGTACTGCAAAATAAACATTTAGATTTTGATTTTGCAATTTCTATATGGTCATCAAACAGTTTTATGCTAACTACTTCATTTTGTTCAAAGTTTAATTTATTTCTCATTTCTTTTGGTATAACTATTCTTCCTAGATCATCTATATGACGTTCTATTCCTAATGATAATTCTTTTGATGTACTTTTTTCCATAACTGTAAATTAATCCCTCCTTAATATTCTATTATACATTTATTTTCAGAATATTTGTTAAGGTAATTTTTGGTAATCTTTCAATTTAATAATACTTTATTTTACTAAATCAGCTTCACTATATATCCTTACATCTTCTTCTTTATTTAATACCCTAAGTATACCTAAAGATAAAGATTCTAATTCATTTTCTCCTGGCATAACACAAACATCACTTATAAACTCTACTCTTTTTCTTATATTTTCAGTAATAATATTAGAATAAGCTATCCCTCCAGTTAATATTATTGCATCTACTTTTCCATATACTACTGTTGCCAATTCTCCTATTCCTTTTGCTATTTGATAAGTCATAGCCTCATGAACCAATTTTGCATTTTCATTTCCTTCACTTATCATCTTTTCAACTTCTCTTACATCAACAGTACCTAAGTATGAAGAAATTCCACCTTTACCCCTAATAGTTTTAAGCATCTCTTTGTGTGTATAGTTTCCTGAGAAACATCTATCAATCAACTTTTTACAAGGTACTCTTCCCGATCTGTCTGGAGAAAAAGGACCTTCATCATCAGATACTATATCTACCATTTTGCCATTTTCGTGTACACTTAGGGTTATTCCTCCACCTAAATGAGCTACTATTAAATTTAATTCATCATATCTTTTATTGTTATCTTTAGCATATTTTATAGCCATAGCCCTTGAGTTTAATGCATGACTTAAACATTCTCTATCCATTCCATTAACTCCAGACAATCTTGCCACATCAGTTAACTCATCAACTGATACAGAATCATATATGTATGCATTAATTCCTAAATTTTTAGCTATTTCATAAGATATTATTGCACCTAAATTAGATGCATGTTCTAAAACTGGTTTATTTATTAGTCTATCTATCATTTCATCATTTACTAAATATGCTCCAGATTTAACTGGTGGCAATAATCCACCCCTTCCAACTATAGCACTTAAAGAATCTAACTTTATATTATTTTCTTTCAATGCCTTTAATACTTTTTCTTTTCGCATTTCAAATTGTTCCTGTACTTTATCGTACTTTTCTAAATCTTCTACTTTATGGTCTATAGATTTTACTAATATCTGTTTTTCATTATCATATACAGCTATTTTAGTTGATGTAGAACCTGGGTTAATAGCTAATATTCTATAAATCATATATTTCCCCCTTAAAATATAAAAATTGCTATCTCAAAATAAAATTTATTAGTTACCTATAAAATTCTATTTTGAGATAGCATCAATAATTAATTAGACTTTAAAGGAAATGCTTCTTCTGAAACCATTTCCATTCCTTTTTTAAATGCTTGTAAGTTTATATCAACAAATTTTTCTTTAATATTTTCTCTTATTATACTTTCCCAATCTATATCTTCAAGGCTCATAGATTTTACTAATGCTCCTAAAAGAATTATATTCATTACTTTTGAATTGCCCAACTCTTTAGCTTTATCTGCTGCGTTTATTATAGTTGCATTTAATCTATTAAGCTCATCTTCTATTTTTTTTTCTTTATAAATAGCTTTACCTGTCAAAACTGGTATAGAATCTATTCTATAATTATTTACAACTATCTTTCCTTCTGGCTTTAAATATTCTAACCACCTTAAAGCTTCCATTTTTTCAAATGATACTAATATATCTGCACCACCTATTTCAATAACTGGTGAATAAACTTTTTCTCCGTACCTAACTTGTGAAGATACTGAACCTCCTCTTTGGCTCATTCCATGTATCTCACTCATTTTTACATCATATCCAGCATTCATAAGACCTGTAGTTAATAATTTACTTGCAAGTATAGTTCCTTGACCTCCTACACCTACTAACATAATACTTTTTGTCATACTAATTTACCTCCTTAGATATAGCATCTTTTGGACATACTTGACTACATACCTCACAACCTAAACATTGATTTTTATCTATGCATACTAATTTTTCTTCTGATTTAAACGATATAGCAGGACATCCTGTTTTCATACACAACTTACATCCTATACATTTATCAGTATCAACACTACATTTAAAAGTAAATGGATTATTAAATTCTTCTATATCTTGTCTTGAGAATTTTTTAAGAGCACATGGCCATCTTGTTATTATTACTGATGGTTCTTCTAAATTAAATGCCCAATCTAAGGTTTCTTTTACTTGTGATAAATTATTTGGGTTTATAGTTCTTATGTGCTTAACTCCACATGCTTTAACTAATTCTTCTATATTTACTTCACTAGTTACATCACCTTGTAATGTATATCCTGTACCTGGATTTTGTTGATGTCCTGTCATTCCAGTTATTCTATTATCTAATATTACTGATATAGAATTTCCTTTATTATAAACAACATCTAATAATGAGTTTATTCCTGTATGGAAAAATGTTGAATCTCCTAAAACTCCAACAACTCTTATCTTGTTGTTTTCTTTCATATTAAATACTTTTTGAGCACCATGACCACTACTTAAACTTGCACCCATACAAATAGTAGTATCCATAGCATTATATGGAGGTGCAAATCCTAGAGTATAACATCCTATATCACCTGTAACCATAACATTTTTTCTTTTTCCTAGTTCATAGAAAAAACCTCTATGAGGACATCCTGCACATAATCCTGGAGGTCTATTAACTACTAAATCTTTGTTATAATCTATAGTATCATTTGTTTTACCAAATACTGATTTTCTTATAACATCTGGTGTAAGTTCTCCATATGAAGGGAATATATCTTTACCATGACATTTTATATTATTAGCTTTTAATTGTTCTTCTATAAATGGGTCATTTTCTTCTATTACATAAACGTTATCTACTTTAGAAGCAAATTCTTTTATTTTTTCCATTGGTAGAGGATTTGTAAATCCCAGCTTCATATATGATGCATTATCTTTAAATACTTCTTTTGCATAGGTATAACACATTCCTGATGCAACTATACCTATTTTAGTATCATTTATTTCATAATTATTTAAGTGAGTATTATTAGAGTACTCTAGTAATTTACTCATTCTATCATCTATTTCTACTCTTCTTACTCTAGCATGAGCTGGTACTGTTAAATTCTTTTTAGGATTTTTAATATACTCCTTTATAGGAACTTCTACCCTATCACTACACTCAACTATTCCTTTAGAATGACAAAGTCTTGTTGTAACTCTAAATAAAACAGGCGTATCGTACTTTTCACTTATTTCAAATGCCTCTTTAAGCATATCCTTAGCTTCTTGACTAGTTGATGGTTCAAACATAGCTATTTTTGCAAACTTAGCATAGTTTCTATTGTCTTGTTCATTTTGTGAAGAATGCATTCCAGGTTCATCTGCAGTTATTAAAACCATTCCTCCATTTACTCCAGTATATGAAAATGTAAATAATGGATCAGCCGCAACATTAACTCCAACATGCTTCATAGATGCCATAGTTCTAGCTCCTGCAATTGACCCTCCTATAGCTGCTTCTAATGCTACTTTTTCATTGGTTGCCCACTCTGCTACTATATCTTCTTTATATGTAGCTACATTTTCTAATATCTCAGTACTTGGCGTTCCAGGATATGCAGATGCAAATCTTACACCTGCTTCATATGCTCCACGTGCAATAGCTTCATTGCCAGTCATTAATAATTTCATAGCTTAGTTTCCCCCACAAATATTTATATTTTTAACCCTTAGCTAAAACATGATTTAATGCATTTTTTATAATACTTGGTGCAATAGCACATTTTTCTTCTGATACTGCACATACTGCAAATCTAAGTCCTTTTTTAAGCGGTACTACAAATACATTATCTTTTGTTAATTCTTCACTAACAGCTTTAGGGTCTTCACAAGGTATACTTATAAAGAATCCATCTATATATGGAAGAATATCAAGTTCACACTTTTTAGCACTTTCTACAAATGCTTTTGCTCTTTTACTTAACATATCTTTGTATATTTTCTTTTCATCCATATATTCTTTATATTTTTTAGGATCATTAATTATATTAGTAAGAACTTTCATAGGAGCTCTATTACAATTTGACCAGTTTGCTCTACAGGAATGGACGCAAGAATAGTAGAATTGTTCTGCTACATCTTCACTAGATGATATACAAATAGCTGCTCCCATTCTCATTCCATAAGCAGTAAATCCTTTTGACATACTAAATCCAACTATAACTAGTATATTTTCTGGAAGGTTTGTGAATTTTTCAAAGAATTTTCTGCATCCATCATCTTTTACAAAGTCGATGTATGCAACGTCTACAAATAATATTATTTTTTTCTCTGGATTTTTGGCTACTTCTTTTGATAAGTCTAATATTTTATCCCAATCATCATCTGGAACGCTATATCCTGTTGGGTTATGAGCTGGTGTGTTTAATATAGTGAATATTCTTTCTTGTTTAGATGCTATATCTAAAAATTTTTCTTTAAAAGAGTTGAAATTGAAATTGTTATTTTCATCTAATAGTTGATATGTAGTTACTTTTCTTCCTACTTCTTCGCTTATATTTACATATGGACTCCAAAACCAATCTGATGTTAATATTTCATCACCTTCATTAGTATAATTCCATACTGCAAGTTTTATAGCTCCACTTCCACCAGGAGTTGCAACTGCTCTTATATGTGCCTCTGGCATAGAATCTTTAAAACAAGCTTTTTTTACTGCTTCTAAGTAATCCTTTTGACCTGCTATTGATGCATATGCTGCTATTTCTGAATTTGGTAATGATTTATATTCATCAAATACAGTATTTAAAGTTATAAGATTTCCATCATCATCTGTTAATGCTCCTATAGTAGCATTTATTACATTTTCTTTACCAAAATCATTTATAGCCTTTTGAGCCATTTCTGATATATTAAAAATTGGGTCTGAAACTCTTGGCCAATTGGCATGTTTTGCAACCATTGTTTCTTTCATAAAAAGTCCCCCTTTTAAAATTAATAAAAGTAAATATCATACTATTATATATTTTATTCTATACTTTTTATTTTTAAAACTATTTTGTATAATGAATAAGCTCTGTTAGAGTATTATATTGTAGTGATTTTTCAAATAAATTAGTATCTTTATTAACTTAGCTAACTTTGTTATGTTATTATTATAAAAATAACCATATCTTAGTATTTTCAATAATTTGAATTATAAGATATGATTACTTATTTTAACTTAACTCAACAAATCTATTTCTAATAGTAATTCTAATTATATCTTTATATTTAGTCGACACATTTATGAACATATCTTTAACTAGTCCACTTTTCTTATTATTTTTACTTAGTTGTATAAACTTAAACCAACCTAGATAATTAAATATACCATTTTTAAATTTAGTATATATATGTATACCATTCATATATTTATTAATAGATATATTTTATGGTATGGAGGTTCTATTTTTATGCAGTTTAGAAATGGTAAAATGTATATTCCAACAGATAAAGGTTCTTTATCCGTCAACGGAGTTGGATATTTAGAGATTGAGTCCGATTTAATTAGATTAAACCTTGGAATTACAAGTGATAGTAAAAGCGCTGAGGAGGCTAAAGATAAAAATTTACAAACACTTGAAAGCTTAATTACTAGCTTAACTGACTATGGTATACCTAAAGAAGACATAAACACTAAAGATATATCAGTTACTAGAAATTATATTGGATGTGATAATCAACAATTATCATTTATTGTAACTAATTTAATTACAGTTATGATACATGATGTATCAAAATTAAAAGATATTTATTCTTTAGCTATAGAAAATGGTGCTAACGATAATATAAATGTAGACTTCTTACTATCTAATCCTACTTATTATTACAGTAAAGCACTAAAAAAAGCTAGTAAGGATGCACTTAATAAGGCTGCTTTGCTAGCTAGTAGTTTTAATATTAAATTCAATCCAGCTCCATTTAAAATAATTGAAAAAAGTTCTTCTTTATACTCTATTGCTTACTCTTCTTCTAAATCATTTGTAGCTTCTACTCAAGATTTATCATCTGGATTAGTTAAAATTACTGCAGAAATTGAAGCTATCTTTACTACTGTCTATTGTTAAATAAAAGTTACTTTAAATTTTTAATACTTAATTAATAATAGTAAAAAATACCTTAGATATATAAAATGTACCCTATAGAGTAGACAGCTAATAAAAAGGTCTACTCTATAGGGTATTTTTGTATATAATTAAATAAATAATA
>OODN01000402.1_pt1 | contig 27203 bp, 20 predicted proteins | sample 1671651 | NCBI WGS metagenome assembly OODN01 (sample SAMN06348178, study PRJEB24527) | human gut metagenome | biome: human gut; feature: ankylosing spondylitis patient; material: feces | host: Homo sapiens | place: China | collected 2015-10 | reverse complement strand
CGATCGCCAAAGCCGCCGCGACCGCCACGGTCGCCGCCACGGCCACCGCGCTCGTCACGGCCGCCGCGAGGACCGCGGTCCTCGTCCAGGCCCATGGCGACGAGCGGAGCGATAACCTTATCGAGAGCGGCCATCAGCTCGGTGGCCTCCTCGTAAGAAAGCTCAGGCAGGAGCTTCTCCTTCTTGTTGGCAAGCTCGACCAGGCCCTCAGCGGCATCCTCGGCAGCGAAGACGACGATCTTGCGCATATCGCCCTCGGCGTCGTCGATGCGGCCGACCAGATCGGCAGCCTCGGCCTCGGCCATCAGGCCATCGAGCTCACGAAGGCGCATGCCCAGCAGGTCGGACATCTCCTTCTGCTCCATCTTGGGCTTGAGGTCAAGAAGCTTGATGGCGCGCTCGATGTTCGCCATGCGCTCAGCCTTGGCCTCCTCCTCCTTGGAAATAGCAAAGCGACGGCTGCGCAGCAGGCGGGCGGCCTTCTGCATCTTGTCCATCAGCTCTTCATCATCGTAATCAGCGGCGGCCTCGACAACCTCGGCCTCCTCCTCGGCGGAAACCTCGTCAGCAGCCTCAACCTCGGCAGCTTCGGTCTCCACGGTCTCGACTGCCTCGACCTCGGCAGCCATGGTCTCGTTCTCGGTCTCGTTCATGATCTCTTCGTTCTCAGACATGAGACTCCTTCTTGGCCCTCTCGGGCATCATCGCCCCATTCGCGGGGCCCGTCGCGCACTCTTTGCGCTTTAAACATTCATGCCTCTCGGCAAAACGTCCATTAGTTTATGGTGTCGCCATCCAATCTAGCTGCAGAATCTATGTGCACACATTAATGCGACATGTGCGACTCGCGGCGGGCGTACACCAGCGACACCGCGAACCCGGCCACGGCAATCACGGCCGCTACGCGCACGGCAGCCGCAAATCCGATCGCCTGGGCAACGTCGGTCGCAGCGCCAGCGGCGCCGGCAGTCGCCGCAGAACTCGAGAGCAGGCCGATAAACAGGGACGGGCCAAACGACGCGGCAATCATGTTCCACGTGTTGAGCAATGCCGTTCCGTGAGGATGCTCAGCGGCGGGCAACGTCTCCAGGCCGGCCGTCTGCGAGGGGCTCAGCACCAAACCGACACCGGCATACACCACAACAGTCAGCGCCACGACAATACCAATGTTCATGCTTGCCGCGGTCATCGAAATTGCAGCCTGTCCCACAGCAATCAGGGCAAAGCCGACCGGCAGCAGCGGCCACGCGCCACGGGCATCCATCACGCGTCCGCCCACAATCGAGGTCACAGCGTTGCAGGCAATCGCCGGCAAAATGAGCAAGCCCGCAACAAGTGCGGTCATGCCGTATGCGCCCTCAAAATAGAGCGGCAACAAAACACTCATCGAGAACATTGTCATCATCGACACCACCACAAGCAGGCACGCAGGCCAAAAACGAACGCTCGCCATGGGACGCACGTTAAGCACCGGATGCTCGAGCTCGAGCTGACGGGCCGCAAACAAGCCGAGCAGCACAAGGGCGGCGAAGAGCGTCACGATGCCGGAAATCAGATTGGTCGAGAACTCGCCTACGGAATACACAAATGCCGTAATGCCGGCAGCGAGCAAAACAACCGACAGAATATCAAGCGTGGTGTTCGAGCGCTCTCCGACATTCTGAACAAGCTTTACGCCCGCCGCAGCGACCGCAATGCCGCCCACCAACGGCACTACGAACACCGCTCTCCAGCCAAACAACGTGCACATAAGACCGCTGATCACGGGTCCAAACGCCGGCCCTAGCGTAATGCAGGCACCGCCCAGACTCAGATACAGACCGAGCTTCTCGCGCGGGGCGCAAGACAGCACCACGTTCATCATGAGCGGGAACAAGATGCCCGATCCCGCAGCCTGCAAAATACGGCTTGGCAGCAAAACGCTAAACGACGGAGCGAACAGGCACAGGACTTCGCCGGCGACCATGCATCCGCATGCGAAAAACAGCAGCTTGCGCGTCGAGAAACGGCCGGACAGGAAGGCCATGACGGCCGTAAAGATCGACGTCACGATCATGTAGCCCGAAACGAGCCACTGCGCCGTGGTGGCACTCACCGAAAAGGCCGCCATAATGTCGTGCAACGCCACGTTAATGATGTTCTCGTTAAACGCGACAACAAAGGCTGCAATATACATAACGACGAGAATCGTCGCAGTGGCCGATGGCGTTACTTGAACTTGTTGCTGAGATTTGCTCCCCATGCATTTCCTTCCTCTTGGAACGACAGTCGCATCGCCCCAGAGGAACAGTCCAGGGCGAAAAATGAGCCCTAGACTTACGCCAGACGCCGTACGCGACGAATCTGGCAACATGGTCCAACGTCGAAAGATTGTAACGCGGACGCACAGCTTTCCTTCCGCGCTATTATTAAAAGTCCACGAAAGCATGAGACATGAGGAGCCCGCCATGATTAAGCCCATCATGAAATCCGAGTTCTTTTTGCGTCTGCCTTCCGAAGACGCGGGACCCGACGATGCCGCGACCGGGCAGGATCTCCTGGATACACTCCACGAGCATGAGCGCGAGTGCGTGGGCCTCGCCGCCAACATGATCGGCGTGCGCAAACGCATCATCTGCGTAAAGGACGGCAGCAAGTCGCTGCTTATGTACAACCCGCAGATTCTTGAGCAGGTCAATGCCTACCAGACGAGCGAAGGATGCCTCTCGCTGATCGGCGAGCGTCCCTGTACCCGCTATCGCCGCATTAAGGTTGAGTATCTGGACGAGAACTTCGTCCACCGCATCAAAAACTTCTCGGGCTACACCGCCGAGATCATCCAACACGAAATCGATCATTGCAACGGCGTCGTTATATAGTTCCGCCGATTCAAGAAAGCTCCCTGCAGCAAAACAACTGCAGGGAGCTTTTCATAGTGCGGAGCTTCTATCCCACTAGCTCTGGCGGTAATGGTCGAAGAAGTCGGCAAGGTCTTCGAGCGACTCTTTGAGCACTTCCATACGCGGCAGGTACACGATGCGGAAGTGATCAGGCTCATCCCAGTTAAAGCCGCCGCCGCGGGTGATCAGGATCTTCTTCTCGTGTAGCAGGTCAAGGGCAAACTGCTCGTCATCGGTGATGTTGAACTTCTTAACATCCATCTTGGGGAAGATGTAGAACGCCGCACGCGGCTTGACCACCGAGATGCCGTCAATCTTGTTGAGCGCCTCATACACAAAGTTGCGCTGCTCGTAGACACGGCCGCCGGGACGGATGTAGTCGTTGACGGACTGGTGTCCACCGAGTGCCGTCTGAACGATCGATTGAGCCGGCACGTTGGAGCACAGGCGCATGTTGGAGAGCATGTTGATGCCCATAATAAAGTCGCTCATGCAGCGCTGGTTGCCCGAAAGCACCATCCAGCCAATACGATAGCCCGCAATCATGTGCGACTTGGAAAGGCCGCTAAAGGTGACGCAGGGCAGGTCGGGAGCGAGCGAGGCAATCGAGACGTGCTCGTAGCCGTCCATGCACAGGCGGTCGTAGATCTCATCCGCAAAGATCATCAGCTGATGCCTGCGTGCAACCTCGACGATGCCCTCGAGCACCTCGCGCGGATAGACGGAACCCGTGGGGTTGTTGGGGTTGATGATGACGAGGGCTTTGGTCGCGCTCGTGATCTTAGACTCCATATCCTCCAGATCGGGATACCAATCCGCCTGCTCATCACACAAATAATGTACGGGATGACCACCGGCAAGGGTTGCGCACGCCGTCCAGAGCGGATAGTCGGGGCTGGGGATCAGAATCTCGTCACCGTTATCGAGCAGCGCGTTCATCGAAAGCTGGATGAGCTCGGACACGCCGTTGCCCGTGTAGATGTGCTCCATCTGAACATTGGGCAGGCCCTTGATCTGCGAGTACTGCATGATCGCCTTGCGCGCGGAGAACAGGCCGCGCGAGTTGGAATAGCCTTCGCAGTCGGGCAGCTGCTGGCGCATGTCCTTAATGACCTCATCGGGCGTGCGGAAACCAAAGGGCGCCGGATTACCGATGTTGAGCTTGAGGATGCGCTCGCCCTCGTCCTCCATACGGGCAGCCTCGTCGACGACGGGACCGCGCACGTCATACAGGACGTTATCGAGCTTGGTGGATTTAGAAAAAGTACGCATGGTGGTGCTCCTTGGAATTTGAGCTGAAGGACTAGGTTCGAATTTGGCAACGTTATGGGACGAGGACGTCTCGCCTTGATCGGCGTCACCGGCGAGCAGCCAGGTAACATCGACCTCCAAAATACGGGCGAGCAGCTCTGCCACATCACGCCGCGGAATCGTCTTGCCGCTCACATATTGGCTCATCTGACTCTTGCCGAGTTTTTTGCCGAGCATCTCCGATGCGCGGATCACGTCCGACTGGCGAACGTCGCGATCGGACATAGTCTGTCGCAGGCGATCGCTAAACGTCTCTTGGGCCACAGGAACCTCCTTGCTGGCAAAGTTCAATTTATAGGACACGAATTGAACCGTAGTTCAATTTAGCAAGCAGTATAGCGCGGTGCTATTCCGAAAAGTTCAATTCCAAAAATAAAGTGAGCCAAACCCCGAGATTTATCCCAAGTCGACAACGACGTACGCCCATTTAGAGGTATTCAAGGAATCGAGCAGCAGCAAGCGAAACGTCGGCCGTTCGATATATGGCGTTAATCTGCCGATGGGGACGTCCCTCGAGCGGACGAATGGCGACATTGAACTGGCAGCGCCGCAAGATGAGCGCCGGAAGGATGCTCACGCCCAAGCCGTCCTCGACCATGGCCATAATCGCATAGTCATCCCAGGTCGACAGTTTTGAGCGCACCGTCAGCCCCGCCCGACGGAACAGCGGCGTAATCTCGTCATCGGTGCCGCGTTCCAGCAGAATAAACTGCTCGTTGGCCAAGTCGGCAAGCGAGACGGCCCCCTCACTAGCAAGCAAGGAGTCTACCGGCACTACCGCCATCAACTCGTCGCGCACCAAAGATCGCGATGTCATCCCATTTCCTCGGGGCTCATGCGGGATAAAGCCCAGATCACAACGGCCCTCCGCCACCCATTGTTCAATCTCTGAATAGTCGCCCATCAGTAACTCGTAATCAACGTCCGGATAATCGGCGCGAAAGCGCGCAATCACCGGCGGCAGCACGTGGGTCGCCACACTCGAAAACGTACCGATGCAGATTTTGCCGCGCATGAGCCCACGCATCTCATCCACCCGTCGCTGCAAACGAACAAATTCCTCGCATAACGCCTCGACCGCCGGCATAACTTGCCGCCCATCGGCAGAAAGCGTCACGCCCTCGCGGCTGCGATCGAGCACCTTAAAGCCCCAGTCGGCCTCGAGATCGGCCACCATACGGCTCACGCCCGACTGCGAATAGTTCAGCCGCTCGGCGGCGCGCGTAAAACTGCCGGCGCGCACGGTCTCGAGCAGCACCTGCATCTTTTGAATATTCGTTTCCACGGCACGCCTCCATCTTTGCATGAGTTTTTATCATGTTAACCATGCATTATATTCGCTTTTCTTCTAAAGCCAGTTCACCCATAGTGAACATGCTCGGATATAGAGGGGATGTCAGCGCATGAACAACGGACTGTTTACATACTTAGCAGCATTGCTATTGTTTGGCTCCAACGGCATCATTGCCGCGGCCATCGCGCTGCCGAGCTCCGATATCGTGCTGCTGCGCACCTTTCTGGGAGCCTTCTCGCTTGTCACCATCCTCGCCATCACCCAACGCCATAAACTGCAGGCGCCATCCCGCCCTCGCGAAGCTGCGGCCCTGATCCTCTCGGGAGCTGCGTTGGGCGCCAGCTGGATTTTTCTGTTTCGAGCCTATCAGACGATCGGCGTCGGCGTATCCTCGCTGCTGTACTACTGCGGCCCCATCATCGTCATGGCCCTCTCGCCGTTTATCTTTGGCGAAAAACTGACCGGCGGCAAAATCGCCGGCTTTATCGCCGTCGCCTGCGGCGCTTTTCTCATTGCAGCGCAAGGTCTCGGCGGCAACATGCCCATTGCGGGCATCGTCTGCGGCATCGCCTCGGCATTTTGCTATGCGCTGATGGTCATCGCTAGCAAGGGTGCGCCACGCATCGAGGGTCTCGAGAACTCTGCGCTCCAGTTAAGCGCCGCCTTTGTGACCGCGCTGGTCCTCACACTCGTCACCCAAGGCACCCCCTCGTTTTTCTCCCCCGGCATCGCCACAAGCATCGATTGGCGTGCCGTCGCTATGCTCGGCGTCGTCAACACCGGCATCGGTTGCCTGCTTTACTTTAGCGCCGTCGCCAAGCTGCCTGTGCAGACCGTCGCGGTTGTCGGCTACCTCGAGCCGCTTTCGGCGGTCGTGTTCTCGACCGTCCTTTTGGGTGAAGTCATAACGCCGGTCCGCCTGATGGGCGCCGCGCTTATCATCGGCGGCGCGCTCTTTTGCGAACTCGCCGGCAAGCGCGCAAGTACAAAGGCTGGCACTGCCCAGGCAGCGCGCGCCTAAAAGCCCCTCTTCAGTTTCCACCGACGAGCCCTATCGATCCCACCGAGCTGCTCGAGAGCGTCGCCGATACGCCCGAACAGCAACAGCTCGACGGCCTCGAGAGTGCCCAGCTCAACGACGTCAACTTCTAGCGACGTCACACATCGATGACAGTGGCCCTGCACCTCACGGGAGATGCAGGGCCATTTTGCATTGCAGTAAAGCTATGAGCTACGAACGGCGCGGCTCGGGAACCACGAGCCTATCGGGGCTCGCGCCCTCGGCATCCATCAGGCTCACGTAGCGAATCGACGGATCCCCATACATCGCGTAGTAATAATTGCCCGTGCGCGCGCTAAAGCATCCGGTGTAGATAGTCTTCTCGAACTTGCCATCGCCCATCCTGGACGCTCCCTCGATCATCACCACGCCCTCGAGCGAGCGGAACATGCGAACGACGTTTTCGGTCTCGCTCTCCTTTTGCGGGTAATTGGCATTGAGGTACGCCGCCTTTACGAAACGGCTCGGCGAATAGCAATCGCCCGGAATGCCGCGCATGCCGGCACCGGCTCCATAGGGCTTAAGCTCGGCGCCACGCCATGTCGCCGTCTGCGGAAAATCGCTTGTGGCGGTGATATAGGTGCGCAGGTTTTCCATGTGCCACGGGAAGGTCGGCTGGTTGGCAAGGGTGTCGACCGGATCGTCGTATACATGCAGGCCGTCAGCCATCATCTCGACCACGATGCTGCGCCGGCTGTCGCCGATAATCCAATGGAGCAGCGACACGCCCAGCCCCTCTCCGGCAGATTTGGCGACAATCACCGTGTCGCGCAGCGCGGCCTCGACCTCGTCGACCGTCGAGAACGTCGCTGCCACCCACAGGGGAAACTCATAGGCCGCGATATTGTTCTTGCCGTCGACAGGGCCCTCGGCATACTCGGCATAGCCGGGAAAGTTGAGCCCCGCCACAGCCAGACCCGCATCGTTACCACAGTCGAAAAACATGGGATAGTTCTTGTAATCGATGCACATGCCGATTACCGCGTGTGCCGCCGACGCATCGTCGATAAACGAATACGGAATGTGGAACCCGCGCGGCATCACGCGAACCTGTTGGCCGTAGTCAAAGCTCCAGTCGAGGTTGCGGCCCAGATACATGTGGCCAGAATTATCGGTAAATCGAATGCTCGTGCACATAGCGCCTCCTAGCTTTACGGTCCTGCTAAGGTTATTGTCACCAAACAAAAAGGCGCTAAACACAAAAGCCCGGACATGACAACAATGTCACGCCCGGACCAAAAACGACGAAGTGCGGTGCTGTGGTCGCCCTAGACAAGCTTGCCAAGACAGTGATCGATCATATGCTGAATCATCTGCGCCTCGAAGCCGACAAAGTCCTGCTTGCGCTCGCGCATCTTGCCATCGACGATCTGGTCAAAGGCAACCTTGCACTTGATATAGCGCGTGGACTTGGTGACCTCCTCGTGCGTCAGGCAGCTCTCCTCCATCTTGCTGGCGCCCAGGCCAAACACCAGACGGGGGTTGTAGAGCACGTGGGGCTCGCCGGCGTCGTCCAGGTAGACGCAGACCTTCTTGGTAACGCCAATCTGGTTAGCGGCAAGGCAGCCGGCATCGTCGAGCGACTTGATGGTATCGATCAGGTCCTGAGCAACCGACTCGTCCTCGACGGTCGCAACCTCGCAACGCTGGGACAGGATAGCCTCGTCGTGGCAAAGCTCTTTAATCATACGTTCCTCCATAGGGGTCGTTGTAACCGCTTAAGTATACGGTACCCACACATTTTCATGCGATAAATACCGTCCGTCTGTTACAAAGCGCCGAACATCAACATGCGAGGAACAGCAAGGTTGTAAAGACGATATAGTAAGTGAGTTCGTGTCAATCGGCCTAAACTCGGGGCCGAACAAGGAAAGGGTATGCATGGACGAACTTTTTCACGTCAGTGAGCGCAAGTCCACAATCGGGACCGAACTTCGCGCTGGACTGACAACATTCCTGGCGATGGCCTACATCATCGCCGTCAACCCCGCAGTGCTCTCGGGCGCTGGCATCGATGCGGGAGCGCTCGCCTGCGCCACCTGCCTGGGCGCCGGCATCATGACCATCTGCATGGGCATCTTCGCCAACCGCCCGCTCGCCTGTGCGTCGGGTCTGGGCATCAACGCCATGATTGCGGGCATCGCCACCACCATGTGCGGCGGCGACTGGCACGTGGCCATGAGCGTTATCTTCCTCGAGGGCGTCGTCATCTTGCTGCTCGTCCTTTGCGGCCTGCGCGAGGCCATCATGGACGCCATCCCCGTGGTCCTGCGCCACGCCATCTCGGTGGGTCTGGGCCTGTTTATCGCCATGATCGGCCTGTGCGACGCCGGCATCATCACCGCTGGCGCCGGTACGCTCGTCGGCCTGGGCGACATCGCCTCCCCCACCTTTATCGTCGGCATCATCTCCATCGTCGTGACGGTTGCCCTAGCTTCCCGCAACGTGCCGGGCTCGCTGCTCATCGGCATCATCGTCGCCGTTATCGCCGGAATCCCGCTGGGCGTCACCCATGCGCCCGAGGGCCTCATCGCACCGCTCGACTTCTCGACCTTCGGCGCCCCGTTTGCCAGCACTGCCGACGGCAACCTTGCCATCGTGAAGGTCCTGACCGACCCGATGCTGCTCGTCGTTGCCTTCTCGCTGCTCATGAGCGACTTCTTCGACACCATGGGCACCGCGATGGCCGTCGCCAAGCAGGGCGAGTTCTTGACCGAGGACGGCAATGTCGAGGACATCCGTCCCATCCTGGTCGTCGACTCCGTGGCCGCTGCTGCCGGTGGCTTTATGGGCGTCTCCTCCATCACTACCTTCGTCGAGTCCACCTCTGGCGCTGCCGACGGTGGTCGCACGGGCCTCACCTCCGTCACCACCGGCGTGCTGTTCATTCTCGCCGCGTTCTTCTCCCCCATCGTCACCATCGTTTCCAGTGCCGCCACCTGCGGTGCTCTGGTCTACGTCGGCTACCTCATGATGAGCGAGGCCTCCGAGATCGACTGGTCCGACGTGTCGCAGGGCTTCCCGGCGTTCATGATTGTCGCCGGCGTGCCCTTCACCTACTCCATCTCCGCCGGCATTGGCCTGGGCTTTATCGCCTACGTGATCGTCGCGCTCTTTAAGGGCGAGGCCTCCAAGATCAAGCCGCTCATGTGGATCGCAGCCCTTGCCTTCCTCGTCTACTTCTTCGTAGCGTAACGGCAAAGCTGCCAAAGCAGAACACCAAAGCGCGGAGTCGCATCGAGCGGCTCCGCGCTTTTCTTTTAAGCCCAGGCAACGCACGGATGCGCGATGTATTGCTTCCCAAGTTTTGGACATTTTGCCCTCCAAACGGCACTACCGCCGGCTACATCCTGCAGATATGCTGGGCGTAATCGCATAGGCCCTATGAGGATGGGAGTAACCATGGCCGCCTTGTTCACGAACCCCAAGCGCAATGACAAAACCTCTGGAGCCCATTTTATCGAGCCCGACGTGCGCCGTCGCACGTTGCTCGCACACGGCAGCTGGCGCCGCGTGACGCGCCGCATCGTTGTAGGCGCCGTATGCGCGCTTACGGTAAGCTCGCTGCTCATGCCGAGCGTCTCGCTCGCGGCGGAGTGGGTCAACGTCGGCGGCGCCCAGTACAACGCCGGCACTGCGGCGGGCGACGCCGCCGGCACCTGGTCATGGGACGGTGCCGACGACATGAAGCTCAACGGCTATAACGGCGGCGCGATCGAGGCAGCGGGCAAGCTCAACGTGAGCTACGAGGGCAACAACACCGTCACTAACGACAACGGCCGCGGCATCAAGGTTAAGGATGGCGCGAACGAGAACGCCGAGCTTAATATTCAGGGCGACGCGTCCAGCACGCTCAACGTGACCTCTTCTCGTGACGCCATCACTTCCGTCGGCAACATCAACATCGACGGCGCTGGCACTGTCAACGCCACGAGCACCGAGCACGATGCCATCGATGCCGGGGGCGATGTCACCATCAAGGGCTCGGGAAACGTTAACGCCACGGGCGATTCTGATGGCGTCAGGGCCGACGGCAACATCACGATCGACAACAGCGGAACCGTCACCGCCAAGGCCACCGACGATCAGAGTATCGATGCTAACGAGAACCTCATCATAAAGGGCGGCGGCAAGGTAGAGGCAAGCTCTATCAAAGACAATGCGATTTGGGCCGACGGCAACATCGAGATCTCGGGTGGCAGCCAGGTCAAGGCAAGCTCCGAGGAAGACGCCGCCATCGACGGTAAAAACAGCCTCACGGTCACGAACGCTTCCCTCAACGCAAGTGGCGTTGGGTATGGCATCTATGTCTACAAGGGCATCACGCTCGATGGCGCGACCGTGACGGTCCGCGCAAGCTCAGATGGCGGGGAAGCCAGCGCACTCTTCACCGATGAGGACGACATCGTCATCAAGAACGGCTCGACTGTGGATGCGCTCGCAGAAGGCAGGTTCTCGGTTGCAATCTCCACCAGTAATTTCTACTCCGACGAAGCGGGTGGCCATATCTACATCAGCGACTCCGTTGTCAAGGCCATAGCCCGCTATGCCGAGACCGGCGGCGACGGCCCCGACCACTACAGTGGAGACCAAAACGACGAAATCATCCCTGAGTCCGAGGGCCTGAACATCGGCATCTTCGCGCAGACCGAGAAGGGCATCACGCCCGCGACCATCTCGATCGTCCGCAGCAAGGTCACGGCCGAGGGAGACACGGCGGCTATCTTCGCCCTTGCCATGAGCGCGGACGGCAAGGCGATCGGCACCATCGAAATCAAGGACGCCATCATCCAGACGCCTGCAGGCGGCAAAGTCATTGACTATCGCAACAAGGAAGAGCTCAGCGACGGCATCGTCTACGAGGCGGGGCAGACCATCGGCACGGGCGATGCCACGATTGACTCCCCCTACGATGCAGCTGTCGCCAAGAGCACGGTCATCGTGCCTCCCGAGGAGATCAAACCCGAGGAGAAGCCAGGCGAGACCAAGCCCGAGGGTTCCAAGTCCGAGGGCACGAAGACGACCAAGACCGTTGCGGCTGCAACCGCGGGAGCCAAAACCACCGGCATCCTCGCCGCAACCGGCGACACCTCGAGCGCGGCCATCATAGCGACCGCCCTTGTAGGAACGGCCGCTATCGTCACAGGCGCCCTGGCGAGTCGCAAACGCTCGTAAACACTTTTTCGCACAGGACGGGTGGATCACGGCCCTTGCCTTCCTCGTCTACTTCTTCGTAGCGTGAGGGCAAGGCTGCAAAAGCTGAACAATAAAGCGCGGAGTCGCCATGCGGCCCCGCGCTTTTCTTTTAGCGCCGATCCCTGCGCCGGCGTGCGGCCTATTTCTCCCCCATTTTGGCCATTTTGCCCTCCAAACGGCACTACCGCCGGCAACATCCAGCAGATACGCTGAATCTAGTCGTATAGGCCCTATGAGAACGGGAGCAACCATGGCAGCCTTGTTCACGACCCCCAAACGCAATGACACTACCGCCGGAACCCATGTTGCCGAACCCGACGTTCGCCGTCGCATAAGACTCGCGCACGGCAGCTGGCGCCGCGTGACGCGCCGCATCGTCGTGGGAGCCGTATGCGCGCTCACGGTGAGCTCGCTGCTCATGCCGAGCGTCTCGCTCGCAGCGGAATGGGTCAAGGTCGGCGGCAACAAGTACAACACCGCGGCGAGCGACGAAGCCGGTACCTGGTCGTGGGACGGCGCCGACGACTTGAAGCTCAACAACTATAACGGCGGCGAGATCCAGGCCGCAGGCAAGCTCAACGTGAATTACTCAGGAACCAACATCGTCACTGCCGAATGGATCGAAAGCATCAACGTTTCTCATGGCACTAACGAGAATGCCGAGCTCAATATCCAAGGCGACGCGGGCAGCACGCTCAGCGTGACATCTACTGAGGACGCTATCCTCTCCACGGGTAATATCAACATCGACGGAGCCGGATCCGTCAACGCCACGAGCACTGGGTTTGATGCCATCAATGCCGGGGGTGATCTCGCTATCAAAGGTTCGGGCAACGTCAACGCCACGGGTGCATCGGATGGCATCAGGGCAAACGGCAATATCACGATTGACGACAGCGGAGCCGTCACCGCCAGGGCTACCGAGGACAAGGGTATTGGAACCGACAAGAACCTCACCATCAAGGGTGGCGGGACGGTCGAGGCAAGCTCAGCTGATGGTGAGGCCCTTTGGAGCGGCGGCAATATCAACATCTCGGACGGCAGCCAGGTCAAGGCAAGCTCCGAGAAAGACGCTGCCGTCGAGGCCAAGGGCAGCCTCGCAGCCACAAACGCCTCCCTCAACGTAAACGGTGTTGAATATGGCGTCTATGCCCACAAGGGCATCACCCTCGATCATGCAAACGTGACGGTCCGTGCAGGTAAAGGCAGATACGGTGGCGCCATCGCCCTCTTCACCTACCAGGACGACATCGTCGTCAAGAACGGCTCCACCGTGGACGCGTCTGCGGAAGGCGAGGTTTCGGCTGCATTCTCCACCAGAAACGATCGACCCAACGAGAAGGGTGGCCACATCTACATCAGCGACTCCGTTGTCAAGGCCATAGCCCGCTATGTCGAGAACGGCGACGGCCCCATCCCCTACAGCGAAAACCAAGATGGCGAGACGAGGCGCGAACCCCAAGGCGAGAACATCGGCATCATCGCCCAGACCAGCGAGGGCGTCACACCCGCAGTCATCTCGATCACCCGCAGCAAGGTAACGGCCGAAGGATATACAGCGGCAATCTTTGCCCGTGCCATGAGCGCTGACGGCAAGACAATCGGCACCATCAAGATTGAGAACGCCGCCATCCAGACGCCCGAAGGCGGCAAGGTCATTGACTATCACAAGCTCCGTGACGGCATCTACGAGGCAGGCCAAGCCATCGGCACGGGCGACGCCACGGTCGACTCCCTCTATATCAAAGCAGTCGCCAAAAGCACGACCATCGCACCTCCCGAGGTAGCCAAGCCGGAAGACCCCAAGCCCGACGAGACCAAGCAAAACCCCAAGCCTGAGGGCTCAAAGCCGACCAAGGCCGTTGCGGCTTCAACCACGAAAGCCAAGACTACCGGCGTGCTCGCGGCAACCGGCGACACCTCGGGTGCGGCCATCGTGGCAACCGTCCTTGCGGGAACAGCCGCTATCGCCGCAGGCACCATGGCGAGCCGTAAGCGCTCTTAGACGCCTCTGCGCACATGGCAGCTCCCGCGAAGGCCCCGAGCCCCAGCACCGTTTAACAACGCCACCGCCGAGCTCCCCTCCGGCGGTGGCGTTTTCCATATGTGTCCGCAGGGTATGCACGAGATTGTCTTTGGTCTAGCCCAACCTGCATGAGCCGGCGTGCGACAATGGGGGCCGTCGATATCACAACGCCGAGAGAAGCCCGTCATGGAAGCGCATCAAAAGCAGATAACCGTTCATGCACAGCATGCCGAAAGCGCACCAGTCATCTATCTTCCCGTGGTCATGGGCGACGGCACGGAGGTTTATGAACGCTGCCGAGAGCTCGACTGTCCGCCATTCGCCCTCGTCACCATTGGCGGGCTCGATTGGAATCGCGAGCTGAGCCCCTGGGCATGCGACGGGACCGTACGCGATGCCGAGCCTTTCGGCGGCCAAGCTGCCGATTTTCTTGATGAGCTGCTGAATCAGATAATCCCCCAGGTCGAGTCGTCGCTTCCTCAGCCGCCCACCTGGCGCGGCATTGCCGGTTACTCGCTCGCGGGCCTCTTCGCACTCTGGTCCCTCTGGCAAACCGACGCCTTTGACCGCGCCGCGAGCGCATCGGGGTCGCTATGGTTTCCCGACTTTGTCGACCGTGCCAGCACGGCCCCTTTTGCCGGCAGCCCGCAAGCCGTCTATCTGTCGCTCGGCAAAAAAGAGACCAAGACGCCCAACCGCATGATGCGGCATGTGCTCGACGACACGCGCGCAATGGAAAAGCTGCTCGGCGAACGTGGTATTCCCACGACGCTGGAGCTCAACCCCGGCAATCACTTTTCCCAGACCGACTTGCGCATGGCCCGCGGCATCCACTGGATACTGACGCATTAAAAATGGTGCCCACGCGCATATACGCATGGGCACCATATCTTGTTTTAGCTGAACACAGCTGCTACTCAGCAGCCTCCTCAAGCTCGGAGACATCAAACTCAAAGTCGTTACCCGGCAGGATGGCGTTGAGCACAATGCCCACCAGCGAGCCCACGGCAAGACCGGAAAGCGAAATCGTCACGCCGCCCAATTCCAGCACGATGGCGCCGGCGGTGCTGTACGCAATGCCGAGCGAAAGCACGAGCACCAGGGCGGCCACCAGCACGTTGCGGTTATTTTGGAAATCGACCTGGTTCTCGATGAGGTTGCGAACGCCCACGGCGCTGATCATGCCATAGAGCACGAGCGACACACCGCCGATTACACACGCCAGCATGGCCGCAATGACAGCCGCGAACTTGGGGCAGAACGAGAGCACAATGGCACAACATGCGGCAATGCGAATCACGCGCGGGTCAAACACACGCGTTAGGGCAAGCACACCGGTGTTCTCGCCATAGGTGGTGTTAGCCGGAGCGCCAAAGAGCGATGCGAGAATGGTCGCCAGGCCGTCGCCAAGCAGCGTGCGATGCAGGCCAGGATCGGCGATGTAGTTACGCTCGCAGGTGGAGCCGATAGCCGAGATATCACCGACATGCTCGATCATGGTCGCAAATGCCAGCGGCATAATGGTGATGATGGCCGTCATGGCAAGACCGCTATCGAACTGCGGCCCAAAGAGTGCAAACACGGTGTTGTCCCACACGATGGGCAGACCGACCCACGGAGCGGCGGCAACGCCCGAGAAATCAACCTCGCCGAGCGCAGTCGCAACGGCATAGCTCACCACAACGCCCAGCAGAATCGGCACGATCTTGACCATGCCGCGGCCCCAAATGTTGCAGATGATGATCACGGCAACGGCAATAGCAGCAACAAACCAGCTGGTCTGGCAGTTAGCAATGGCAGAGCTTGCCAGGATCAAGCCGATGGAAATGACGATGGGGCCAGTCACCACCGGCGGGAAGAAACGCATGACACGCTTGGCGCCAAAGGCGCGGAACAGGGCCGCAAGCACCGGATAGAGCAGGCCGGCACAAGCTACGCCCAGGCAAGCGTAGGGCAAAAGCTCAGCCTCGCCGTTGGGCGCAATGGCGGCATAACCCGCGATAAAGGCAAACGAGGAGCCCAGGAACGCGGGCACCTTACCGCGCGATAGAAAATGAAACAGCAGCGTGCCGATGCCGGCGAACAGAAGCGTCGCCGAAACGGAAAGGCCGGTGAGCACGGGCACGAGCACCGTGGCTCCGAACATCGCAAACATGTGTTGCAAACCCAACACAAACATGCGCGGGCGGCCGAGCGACGATGCATCGTAGATGGCATCGGTGACGGCGGGCGTCGAAGACGGGGACATGGAAGTCCTTTCGAATGGAAGGGCGATCAGGCATATCGGATAACCTGCCCGAACGATACGATCCGAACCATTGTACGCGATATGCAGTACCTCGCACGCGCCGCCACCTGCAAACGCTAGCGCTATTTCCAAACGCGCTCGGCAATACGCCTGACCAGCGCAATCTTTGCCCACTGCTCGTCCTCGGTCAGCTTATTGCCAATCTCGCAGCTGGCAAAGCCACACTGCGGAGACAGATACAGGTTCTCGAGCGGCACGTACTTTGCCGCCTCGCGGATGCGCTCGACGATAACATCCTCGTTCTCGAGCTCTGCCGCCTTGGTGGTCACCAAGCCCAGCACGACCTTCTTGCCGGGAGCAACGTACTTGAGCGGCTCAAAACCACCGGCGCGGGGCGTGTCGAACTCCAGATAGAACGCGTCAACGTCCTCATGCGCAAACAGGTACGGCGCGATGGGGTCGTAGCCGCCCTCAAAAGCGTAGGTGGAGTGGTAGTTGCCGCGGCATACATGCGTGTTGATAACCAGATCGTCGGGCTTGCCTTCGATGGCGGCATTGTTGAGCGCCACGCCCAGCTCGCTTACCTTTTGCAGGTCGACCGGGCTCATGCCGGTTTTGGCAACAAAATCGGTATCGCAGTAGATGCCCCAGGTGCAGTCATCAAACTGGATGTTGCGGCAGCCCGCGGCATACAGGTCAGCAATCACGGTGCGGTATGCTGCGGCAATGGCATCGACGAGCTCTTCGTCGGTCTTGTAGACGGCGTGCAGACTCTCCTGCTGGCCATCGCAGCGGTCGAGTGTGACTTCGGAGAACGTCTGGATCGGCGCCGGAATGGTCTGGCGCGCGACCTGGCCCTCTCCCTCGAGCGACTTGATAAATTTGAAGTGCTCGACGAACGGATGATTCTCGCCGCTAATGGGACCGGTTACCACGGCGGTGTCGGCGGTAGTCTCCTCATCGTGGAACATGTAGCCCGTGCGCGAGGCGCGGCGCTCAATGCCGTTGAGGCCCCACATAAAATCGAGGTGCCAGTAGCTGCGGCGGAACTCGCCATCGGTAATCACCTGCAGGCCGGCAGCCTTCTGCTTGGCCACTAAGTCGCGGATGGCCTCGTCCTCGACGGCCTTAAGGCCGGAAGCGTCGAGTTTACCCGCGACATAGGCGGCACGGGCGTCCTTTACAGCCTGCGGACGAAGAAAGCTGCCGACGATATCGGCGCGAAACGGCGCGTTCGGTTGAATCGAAGTGCTCATAGATATCTCCCTTTGCATTGGTTGCTTTACTGGGACAGAGTATGAGCGCTCATATGACCATCGTAAAATATACGTTTATAACAGTTTGATATAGATGCTTCCTATATCAGTCTGGATTGCCATAAAGAGACTTGAACCGTGCGGAGCACAGCACCCTAGATATGCTGACGAATCGCGTCGATATAGGCCCGACCGTAGCGCGTAAGTGTCGTGTTCTTGCGCGTGATGATGCCAATCTCCATGTATTCGTCCACATCGAGCGGGATGGAGATAATACCGGGACCGTTGAGCTCGTGGCTAATCACGCCCGAGCAGACCGTGTAGCCGTTGAGGCCCATGGCCAGGTTGAACAGCGTCGCACGGTCGCGCACGCGGATATTCTTGCGGCGCTCAAAGGTCGAGGTCAGCTCCTCGGAATAGTAAAACGAGTTGTAGCTACCCTGCTCATAGGACAGGAACGGGTAGTCTTCCAAGTCCTCGAGCGTCACACTCGAGCGACCCGCCAGCGGATGGTCGGAGCACACAAAGACATGCGGCGTAGCGCAGAAGAGTCCTTCGAATACGAGCTCGTTGGCCGCCAGCATGCGCTCGATGACCTCGCGATTGTGCTCCGACAGATACAGGATGCCGAGCTCGCTTTTCATATGCGCGACGTCCTCGATAATCTCGTGGGTCTGCTCCTCGCGCAGGGTAAAGTCGTAGCGCGCGGCATCGAACTCGCGGATCACATCGACAAATGCATTAACGGCAAAGGAATAATGCTGGCAGCTCACACTAAAGTGCGGCACCTGCTCGGACGCGCCTTTGTACTTGCCCTCGAGCAGGTCGGCCTGGTCGAGCACCTGGCGCGCGTAGCCCAAGAAGGTCTCGCCTTCCTCGGACACAATGACGCCTTTGTTGGTGCGCTCAAAGATGTGTACACCCATCTCGTTTTCGAGATCGCGAATTGACGCGGTAATCGAAGGCTGCGACACAAAGAGCCGGCGCGAGGCCTCGGTGATGCTGCCGCATTCGGTAACTTTGACGACATATCTGAGCTGCTGGAGCTTCATGGCTTTCTCCCTAGACGTTCGTGACGTCGAAACCCGTCGCGTCCATCTGACGCATAAACGACGGCATCTCCCCCGTCGCGGCGCAGGCGGCAATCTGATGCAGAGCCCCGGCAACCGCATCATCTGCCGCAGCGCCGATATGCCAGCGCGCGGCAGCCGTGACGGCCTCGTTGGCATTGGCGACTGCAACGGAATTGGGAACGGCATCGATCATGGGCAAATCGTTATCGGAATCGCCGAATACGGCCACCTCGTCGGGCGTCAGGCCCAAAGCGCGCGCCAGCTCCAGCGCAGCACAGCCCTTGTCCCAGCCGGTCGGAAGAACGTCGAACAGGCGCACGCGGTTGTTGGGAAACACGAGCGAGAGCTCCGGCACCTCGGCGGCAACACGCTCGCGCAGCTCGGCGAGCTCCTCGCGCGAACGGGTACTCCAGATATTCGCCTTGTATACCGGGGCATCGTCAACGACAGGGCGACAGGGAGCCTCTTCGCCCTTGAGCCACGCGTTGCCGCCTGACTCCATGGCGCGACGCACACGCTCGGGATCGCTTGTCACGCAATAGGCGTCGTTGTCCCAAAAGTCATCACCCAGACGGTAGACCTTCAAATAGGTATCGTCGGTCTCTTGCTCCAGGTAGTCGGCCAGGCGCATAAGGGCATCGTTATCAGTTGCGCGCGAGGCAACCGCCTCGCCATCGACAAACATCACCTGGCCGTTGCAAAACGCACCGGTCGAGAAGCACTCGGAGCGATTGCGGAACATCCAGCTCATCGCGGACGGCTGGCGACCCGAAACCGGGCCAAAATGCAGGCCCGCCGCCTGCATGGCATGAATGCCCTCGATGGCGCAGTCGCTGGCGCCATCGTGTCCAGCAGGAATCAGCGTATCGTCCATATCGGTCAGCACAAGTTTGATCATAAGGTCCCCTCGGTCATTCTTTATCCCGTCTATTGTAACGACCTGCCAATAAGGGACAGGTTTATCTTGGCAGGTTTTATCTGGGAAAATGCAGCGCCCCTGTTGCCACCTGCCAAAATAAACCTGTCCCATATTGGCAGGTGCGCTAGTATAGGGAACAACAGATTCGATGCGGGAGTGCCGGCGGTGCAAACCACAAGGCTGAGAGGGCATAGGGCCCAATCCTTTGAACCTGTCAGTTAATGCTGGCGTAGGGAGCATGCCGCCTTTACAGGGGCGCTGTCTATGCACAGCGCCCCTTTTCTATGCCAAGGAGGCATGTGCAGTGATTGATTCGGAACAGCTTAAGCAACATATGGTCAAGGCCGTAGAGGAGATTCGAGCCACCAATCCGATGGCCGGCTCCATCACCAACACGGTGACGATCGACTTTGTCGCCAACGCGCAGCTCGCCGTGGGCGGTTCGGCCGCCATGGTCTATCTGCCCGACGAGGGCGAGGCGCTCGTTGCCGGCGGCGGCGCCATCTATCTCAACATGGGCACGCTCTTCCCCATCTACGAGCAGACGATTCCCCGCGCGGCCAAGGCGGCACACGACGCCGGCAAGCCCTGGGTGCTCGATCCGGTGGGTCTGGGCATCGGTAGCCTGCGCACCCAGCTGGTAAACGAACTCAAGCAGTACAAGCCCGCCATCGTGCGCGGCAACGCCTCCGAGATCATCGCGCTCGCCGGCCTGTGGGGTCTTGAGGGTGAGGCGGCCGATCTGAGCCGCGTGCGCGGTGTCGATACCACCGACACGGTAGACGCTGCCCGCGATGCCGCCGTGGCGCTCGCCCGCTACACCGGCGGCGCCGTTGTGGTCTCGGGCGAAGTCGACCTGATTACCGACGGCACAACCGTGGCCAAGTCCCACGGCGGCAGCCCGCTCATGTCCAAGATCACCGGTTGCGGCTGCTCGCAGGGCGGCGTGCTGGCCGTGTATGCCTGCGCCGCCGATCCGTTTACGGCAGCCGTCTGCGGTGCCGCCGTCTACAACGTTGCCGGCACGCGTGCCGCCGCCGTCGCCGATGCCCCGGCAAGCTTTAAGGTCGCCTTTATCGACGAGCTCTACCGCGCGACCGCCCAGGACATTGCCGATAACCGACTCGAGCTCGAGGAGGCATAAGCCATGTCCGAGCCCGCAACCGATGCCGGCATGAACACACTCGTCGCCGTGGCCATCGCCCCATGCGGTACCGGCGATGAGCTGTCCACCGAGGTCGCCGAGGTCGTGCGTGTCATTCGCGAGAGCGGCCTTCCCAACCGCACCACCTCGATGTTCACCGAGATCGAGGGCGACTGGGACGAGGTCATGCAGGTCGTGCGCGACGCGACCTTTGTGTTGGCGAGCAAGGGCATCCGCACCGAAGTCGTGCTCAAAGCCGATATTCGGCCCGGATTTACCGACACCATGACCGGCAAGCTCGAGCGCATGGAAGCACAGATTAAGAAGCAGGAGGAAGCACGATGAGCATCCGCAACAACCTTGATATCTCGGCCTATCTGGTACTCGGCCCCGAAAACACCCTCGGGCGCCCCGTGGGCGATGTGGTGGCCCAGGCACTCAACGCGGGCTTTACCTGCATCCAGGTGCGCTCCAAGGTGGCAAGCGCCCGCGAGATCATTGCGCTGACCGGCGACGCCGCGCAGGCAATCGCACAGGCTGGCAAGACCGGTCAGGTCGCCCTGTTAATCGACGACCGTCTGGACTGCGTGCTCGCCGCACGCGAGCAGGGTATTGCCGTCGACGGCGTGCACGTGGGCCAGAGCGATATTCCCGTCGAGGTCTGCCGCAAGCTGTTGGGCCCCGACGCTATCGTGGGCCTTTCGGCCCGTTGCGAGGAGATGCTCGAGTACGTCAAGACCGCCGACATGAGCCTGGTCGACTACCTGGGCATCGGCCCACTCCACGAGACCGAGACCAAGCGCGACTGCGGACGCGCGGCCGATGGCTCTATCATCACCAAGAGCTTTGAGGACTTGGCCGCCCTCCACGCAGCAAGCCCCGTGCCCATCGTGGTGGGCGGCGGCGTCAAGACGGCCGACCTGCCACAGCTCAAGGCCACCGGCGTCGATGGCTTCTTTGTGGTGAGCGCCGTCTGCAGCGCTGATGATCCCTACGCCGCCGCCAAGGAGCTCGTCGACACCTGGCAGCAGGCATAGACCTATGCCGAGCAGCTGCTCCGCAGCCTTATGTCTTCAATAGCGGAAAGCGCATACCAGTTTGGACATCCATTCTGGTATGCGCTTTCCGCATAGAGGACCAGCGGGAAACCGCATCCCAGTCTGAACGCTGATTACGGGATGCAGTTTCCGGCGTAGTCCCTACCCCGCCAGATACGCTTCCAGCGCGGGCAACGTCGCCTCCGCATCGTGACGGCCGATTCTGTAGATGCGCTCGAGCTCATCGGGCTCGCGACACAGCGACGGCACCTTCACCGATTCGCTCGGCCGCACCACAAAGATCTCGCCGGCAGCCTCGCGACGTGCCAGGTCATCGAGCGTGGCATTGTAGACCTCATGCCGATGCTCAAGCGCTGCGACAAACTCCGGATAGTGACGGAACACGCGACGCAGCATGGGCATCACGCTGTTGGGCTGCTTCACAAAGCCCGCCGGCTGCGTGAGCACCACGATATTGCGGTCATACCCCTGCGCAAACAGCCATGCACTGGGAATAGAATCGGCCACGCCACCATCCAGATACTTATGCCCGTCAATAGCAACGGGACGCGTCGCCACGGGAATCGCCGACGATGCCCGGATCCACTCGATATCCCGCTCGTCGCCATAGGGCAGGTCGTGGTAGACGGCCTTGCCCGTCTCGATATCGGTACACACGCACGTAAACCGCATGGGGCAGGCGCGATACGCCTCCAGGTCGATGGGATCGCGCTCGATGGGCACCTCGTGATAGGCAAAATCGGCATTGAACATATCGCCGGTTCGCAGCCAGCTGGTCACGCTCGCATAGCGTTTGTCGGCGCAATAGGCCTTGTTATAGCGAATGGCGCGGCCGATCTGGCGCGATTTAAAGTTGTAGCCAAATGCCGCGCCCGCCGAGACGCCCACCATATGGTCGCAGGTCAAACCGTGCTCCATCCAAACGTCGAGCACGCCCGCCGTATACATACCGCGGTAGCCGCCTCCCTCGAGCGCCAGCCCCACCGTGCGCGTCATATTTGACTGTGCCATGCGACCATCTCCGTTCCTGCGTTTTAAAACGGAACAAGTATACCCATCAACAAATATCGTCTCAGTCGCATTTTCATCGAACATCGTCGCGTTACCGTTTGGCGAATAATGGCCGCCCGCAACATGGGCACCCCTACATAATTCCATACACTTGTTTATACTACTCAGTAGTTATCAGCCGAGAGCACGAACCGACAAATAAACCCAACGACGCAGCAAGGCGGGGGCTTGGAAACACGCAAGGCGTTGAGCAGCAACGCATGTGCACAACGAGCTCGCCCGACGCAATCCGCCCCGACCTCAGAAAGCCGCTTACAGTATGGATAACGCCAGCAATAATACCGAAACGCTCGAAAAGACCATCCGTGACCTTCTGGAGCGTCAGGACGATCTGATCAGGACCGCCTTTACCGACGAGCTCACCGGACTTGGCAACCGCGGCGGCTTTACCCGTTCCTTAGAGGAACTCTGGGAGCAGGAACTGCCCGTGACCATGGCGTTTATCGACATCGATAACCTTAAGCACTGCAACGACATCTTTGGACATGACGAGGGCAACCGCTATATCTTGCAGGTGAGCCTCTATCTCAAACTGTATATGAAGGTGGACGAGGCGGCATTTCGTCTGGGGGGCGACGAGTTCGCCATCCTATCTACGATTGCGACCGAGGACGACCTTGCCGAACGTCTGGAACACTGCCGAACGGTACTGCTCGAAAACAACGCTTCCAAGATGCCTCACTCGTTTAGCTACGGAGTGGCACACGCCGACCCCGCCCTGGGCGAAGCCCCCAATCGCTTGACGAACGATGCCGACCATCGCATGTACGACTACAAGCTACGTCATGCCGTGCACCTTGATCGACGCAATATCGCACAAGCCCACACCGACGACTTCGAAATAAGCGATCGCATTTTCGACGCCCTTTCGATGCTCAACGAAGGCCGATATTTCTTTATCGAGAACTTGGACAAACATCGAACCCTTTGGTCACAAGGCGCCTTGCGCGATCTTGGTCTTCCTTCGGAGCATATAGACAACTGCCACGATTACTGGAAAACGCGTGTCCATCCCGATGACCTTGAGGCCTATACCAACGACATCGACCAAATCTATGACGGCTCCAAACATCGCCACGTCATGCAGTACCGTGTGCGCAATGCCGCCGGCGACTACATCCTCGGCCGTGCTCGCGGGTTTCGTATCGACGGCGACGGAAATGTCCCCTCGCTCTATGTCGGCGAGCTCGTCAACCACTCGCTTGCCGAGACCGTCGACGCCGCCACGGGCCTCGGAACGCAGCGCACGCTGATCAACGCTATCGATGCCTGCCGTCGCGACCGTTGCAAGACGGGGCTTATAGCAGTGCGCGTTCGCGGCACGGCAAAGCTCAACGAGCTCTACGGGGCCGAGGCCGTCGACAACATGCTCGCCGAATACGCAGGCCGCATGCTGTCGATTACTCGCGGCAGGAGTCGCGTCTTCCGCTCACGCAACGCCCAGTTCGTCGTGCTTAGCAACAATTTGGATCACGAAGCATTCGAGCAACTGATCCAACATCTCAAAGAGGCCGTTTTCGCTCCCGTTCGAATCGCGGACGACACCATTACCCCCGTCTGTCTTGTCGTTCCGGCCTTTTACGAGCACCTGACCAATCAAACGGCCGCCGTTTTAGGCGAACTCGACCGTCGCATTCGCACGGCCGGCGGGCTTGTTCCCAACGACAGCCTCCCCATACCCGAGGTGGAGCGCAAAAGCGCCATCGCCGAACGCATCGATCCGCTCACGGGTCTCTATCGACCCAGCGTGTTTATGCGCCGCGCCAACGAATTTCTCGAGACAAGGCGCAACGGCGCTTGGTGTATCGCCACCGTCGATATGGGACACATGCGACTGTTCAACGAATGGCACGGACAGGCCGAGGGCGACCGCATGCTCGCCGATGTGGGCACGGTCCTCAAGGACATCGAGAATGCCAACATGGGCGTCGCAGGGTACTGGGGCCAAGACGACTTTTGCATACTCATCCCCTTTGAACACGACACCGTCCATCAGATCTATAGCCGCGTTCGCCAGGCCGTGGCCAAGTATGATGACGGCGTGGGATTCTGGCCGTCCATGGGTGTCTACCCCATCGACTCCAACGAGAAAATCACCATCGATGCGCAGGCCAAGGCCATGTTTACCAATCGGCGCGCAAAAAACGACTTTAAGGAGCGCATTGCCATTTTCCGCCCCGAGGAGTACGAGCGCGAAATCGCGTTCCACCGCACGCTGACCGAATTCCAGTACGCGCTCTCCAACGGCCGTATTACCTACTACCTGCAGCCCCAGGTCGACATGGAAACCGGCGAGATCATTGGCGCCGAAGCGCTCACGCGCTGGATCGACAAGGATGGCTCCCTCATTTCGCCCGCCACCTTTATCCCCGCTCTCGAAGAAAGCGGTTTTGTGGTGACGCTCGACAAATACGTTTGGCAGGGCGTTGCCTTGTGGCTGCGCGAGCGCATCAATCGGGGGCTTCGCGTGGTTCCGATCTCGCTTAATGTGTCGCGCGTGGATATCCTTGCCTGCGACGTTGCCGAGCATATGGGAGCGCTCGCCGCCCAATACAACCTGCCGCCCGAGCTCATGCGCATCGAGATCACCGAGACAGCTTATACGGGAGAGTCCGAGGCCGTGGATAAACTAACGGCCGACCTGCACACCCGCGGCTTCTCGACCTATATGGACGATTTTGGCACCGGCCAGTCCACGCTCGCGATGCTCAAGAACGTCAACGTCGACGTCATCAAGCTCGATCGCACGTTTGTGCCCGATAACGGCGATGAGGGCCGCAGCGTGCAAATCATCTCATCAATGCTCGAGATGGCGCAGTCACTCCATCTGCCCGTTGTGATCGAAGGCGTCGAGACGGACAAGCAGGCAAACATGCTGCGCCACATGGGCGCCCGCTACGCTCAGGGATTCCTCTACTACCGCCCCATGCAGGCGGAGGATTTTGAGGCATTGCTCGATGGTGGCGACAACAACTAATACGCTCGCACACAAACGCCACCGCCGAAGAGGACGTTTGTTCCCATGAGCTAACTAATACCCCAATCTAAACCGAATTGGGAGTAAGATACAAACCATTGTTCCATCCAAGGAGGTCATCCATCATGAACGAGTCGTATCGCCTGGGCGAGCAATCAATCATCGCTCATCTTCAGCGACTTGCGAACGGGGCCTCAACCACCGAGCTCGATGTTGCCGCGCTGCCCCCGGAGTTGCGTGCCATCGGTGAGCAACTGCAGAAAACGCTCGCCATCCTGCAACAAGAACGCGAGCTGCTTGAGCACGGCGCTTATATCGACTCGCTCACCAATCTTGGCAACCGTGGCGGACTCGACCGCCATGTCGATCAGCTCTGGCGCAAAGGCACCCCCTTCACCTGCGCCTATATCGATATCGACCGCCTTAAGCATTGCAACGATAAGTTTGGCCACGCCGAGGGCAATCGCTACATTCTGAGCATCTGCCGCGCACTCACCGAGACAATGGAGCACGATGAGTTGCTGTTCCGTATCGGTGGAGACGAATTTGTACTTATATCCCCCACGACAGACGAAGCCGAGCTCGAGCAGCGCCTGGAGCGGACGCGTGCCAATCTTATCGAGGCAACATCGGACGGCAAGGCGCCCATGATCGCCAGCTTTAGCTTTGGCTGCTCGCGCGTCGACCCACTTGCAGGCGATACGCGTCGCCAGATGACAAAGGACGCCGACCGCAAAATGTATCGCTACAAGCTCATGTACCGTGTGCAACAACCGGAAGAAGGCGATGCGCTGCAACGCCCGATCACCGAACAACCCCCCCCTGCAACGACCGAGTGTTCCAAGCGATCTCCATGAGCTCCGAGACACGCTATCCGTTCATCATTAACCTCGACACCGGCGAATCGCAATGGTCGGTTAATGCCGTGCGCGATTTTGACCTACCCTCCCAGCATCCCTACAACTCGCTCGATATATGGCTTGCCCGTGTTCACCCCGAGGACCGCGACAACGTACGTGCCGAGCTCGATATGGTGGTAAACGGCACGTGGCACTTCCACTGCATGCAGTATCGCGTCATGAATACCGCCGGAAAATACGCGCTTTGCGACTGCACGGGTTACCGCCTGGACGGCACCGATACCGAGCCCAACATGTATGTGGGCATTGTCACCAACCGAAGCTTGGCAGATACGACCGATTCCGTGACCGGTCTGGGCGATATCCACGCCCTGGTCAACGCCATTGGCGAGATGCGTCGCGTGGCACGAAACGCGGGCTTGATCGCCATTAAAATCGACGACATCGCCAAGGTCAATGCCCGCTTTGGCTTTGATGCAGGCGACCGCGTTTTGGCAGAAAGCGCCGCCTGCCTCATGGATTGCTCGCGCGGCAAGGGTCGTCTGTTCCGCTCGACCGGACCGATGTTCGTGGCGCTCTTTGACGAGCTTGATCCCGAAGAGACCGACGCGGTTGCAGACGAAATCGAACGGTTCTTGGGATCGCCCGTGCTCCTTGGCTCATTTGAATATCAGCCGCCCCTTCGCGTGGCGACGCTTCATCTGGACGCCGTCGACCGACAGCCCGTTTCCATTTTGAACGAACTTAATGCGCTGATTAGAGAGGCGCCACAGGTACCGGGCACCAAGCTGGACTAGCGTTATGGGGCGCGATGCGAAACACAGCCCGTTT
>OODN01000394.1_pt1 | contig 27414 bp, 17 predicted proteins | sample 1671651 | NCBI WGS metagenome assembly OODN01 (sample SAMN06348178, study PRJEB24527) | human gut metagenome | biome: human gut; feature: ankylosing spondylitis patient; material: feces | host: Homo sapiens | place: China | collected 2015-10 | reverse complement strand
CCTTAGCTGCTTGCTTTTGATCATTGGTTAAATTATTGTCCTGATCAATTGTTTGCTTAGCTTTGTCAGCGGCATCAGTGATGTTGCTCTTAGCCTGATCCTTAGTTGTTGATTCAGCTGGAACCTTAACATTCTCAATATCCTGGATACCAGCCGTTTGGGCTGAAGTTACCTCAATTGGTGTAGTTGCAGCATCAATTGCCTTATTAGCATTAGTTGCAGCTGTGTTAGCATCATTGGTTAACTTAGCTTTTTCATCTGAAGTTAAGGCAGAAGCACTATCAATTTCATTAAGCTTCTTGTTCAAAGCTCCTTGAATAGCAGCCTTGGCACCATCCTTAGCAATTGCTAATTGACCAGCATTATTAGCATCTTCGACATCCTTGTCGGTCTTAGCGTTATTAATATTGTCCTTAGCCTTAGTTGCGTCTTGATCAATTTGGTCCTTAGCAGCTGTCTTCTGATCGTCAGTTAAGTCCTTGTTGTCATCAATCGCCTTCTTAGCATCGTTAGCAGTTTGATCAATATCTGACTTAGCCTTGTCCTTAGCGGCAGTTGTAGCAACATCAATTGCATTGATCTTATCTACACCATCAGTTTGGGCTGTCTTAACTGCCTTTTCAGTAGTAGCTGAACTAATGGCATTCTTAGCATCATTAGCAGCTTGATCAACTTCATTATTCAATGCTTTTACGTCATCACTGCTTAAATCCTTAGCATTACTAATTTCTGCTTTCTTGCCAGCAACGGCATTATCAATGGCGGCGTTGGCAACTGCCTTGTCAATAGCAAGCTTACCAGTATTTGTGGCAGAAGTTACATCATCATTGGTAGTAGCCTTATTGATTGCTTCTTGGGCTGTCTTAGCATCAGCATCTACTTGAGCCTTAGCTGCTTGCTTTTGATCATTGGTTAAATTATTGTCCTGATCAATTGTTTGCTTAGCTTTATCAGCGGCATCAGTGATGTTGCTCTTAGCCTGATCCTTAGCTGTTGAGTTAGCTGAAACCTTAATACCGTCAATTGCGGCAACACCATTGTCTTGGGCTGTTGCTACAGCTGAATCTGTCTTAGCATTAGCAATATTTTGCTTAGCTGTATTTGCAGCGTTTTGAGCTTGCTGATTCAAGTTAGCCTTTTCTTCATCAGTTAGAGTAGTAGACTTGTTGATCTCTGCTTGCTTATTAGCAAGAGCTTCATCGATTGCCTTATCTGCAGCTGTCTTAGTTGCTGATTCAGTTGGAACTTTAATACCGTCAATTGCGGCAACACCATTCTCTTGGGCCGTTGCTACAGCTGAATCTGTCTTAGCATTAGCAATATTTTGCTTAGCTGTATTTGCAGCGTTTTGAGCTTGCTGATTCAAGTTAGCCTTTTCTTCATCAGTTAGAGTAGTAGACTTGTTGATCTCTGCTTGCTTATTAGCAAGAGCTTCATCGATTGCCTTATCTGCAGCTGTCTTAGTTGCTGATTCAGTTGGAACCTTAATACCGTCAATTGCGGCAACACCATTCTTTTGAGCAGTAGTTACTGCTTGTTCAGTATCAGCGGCAGAAATTATATCCTTAGCGGTCTTTACTGCTTGAGCTACTTGATCTTTAATGCCGTTCTTTTCTTCATCAGTTAATGAAGATCCATCGATTGCCTTATTCTTGCCAGCTGCAGCGTTGTCAATTGCAGCATTTGCGACAGTCTTGTCGATGGTAACTTTACCGGCAGTTGCAGCAGAAGTTACAGCATCGTTAGTAGTTGCCTTATTGATAGCTTCTTTTGCAGCGCTAGCATCGCTATCTACTTGTGCTTTAGCTGCATTTCTTTCATCTTCAGTTAAGTTGGTATCTTGATCGATTGCCTTCTTAGAGGCATCAACAGCATTAGTTAAATCAGCAGTAGCTTTTCCCTTAGCATCCTTAACATTAGTTGTAGCACTAGTAGTTAAAGCACTTTGTGCGTCTGTAATTGCCTTAGCTGCTCTATCAACATCGGCTTGAGTCAATGGAGATGGTGCTGTAGTTGGATCCAATAATTGTTGACCTGCTTTTACTGCATCATCGTATTGCTTTTGATCATCAGCACTAGCATCTTTGTAGTCATTGCTTGCTTTTACGGTATTGGCATTATCGACTGCTGCTTTAAGCTTGCTGGTATCAGTTGCCTTACCATCTAATGCGCTCTTTGCTTCATTAATCTTATTCAATGCAGTTGTTAAACTTTCAACTGTTGGATTTTGAGCCTTTAAGGCATCACTACCAGCACTAATTGCTGTGTTATATGCTTGTTGCTTAGCAGAAGCGGCATTGTAGTATGCTGGAGTCTTTTCTGTAGTTGACTTGGCATCTACTGCTCTTTGCAATGCATCTTTGGCATTTTGTAATGCTGAGCTATTATCTAATGCTGTCTTTGCATTAGTTAATGCTGCGTTTGCTTCATTTACTGCTTGTTGTGATGCATTTGGATATGCCAATACTTGTTTAGCTTTATTCAGAGCATCGGTGTAATCTTTCTTAGCTTGAGCATCAGCATTGCTTTTATCCAGATCTACTGCATTATCTACACTATTTTGTAAAATAGTTTTATTTGTTGGATCTCCGTCTAACGCGCCTTTTGCAGCATTAATATTATCTAAAGCTGTCTTTATTTGATCTGCTGTAGCATTTGCATTATCTAATACTTTTTGACCTTCTGATACGGCATTCTTATAGTCATCTTGTGCTTTTTCAGTGCCGTTATAGTACTTAGAATCAGTCTTTTCAACTGTTGGTGCTTCTTTTACTGCATCTTCAAGAGCTTGCCTGTTAGCAGCTTCTGTCTTAGCATCACCGTTCAAATTATCATTGGCAGTATTAAGATCTTGCAATGCTTGAGTTACTTGAGCTTGGGTTGCGTTTGAGTTGCCCAAAACGCCTTGAGCAGCTGTTACTGCATTGTCGTATGCTGTCTTTGCATTTTGATCGGCATTAGCGTAGTTATTGCTGTCCTTGACGTCTTTAGAATTATTAACTGCAGCTTGAAGAGCTTGCTTATTGGTTGGTTGGCCATCTAATGCAGCCTTTGCATCGTTAATCTTATTTAATGCATCTGTTAAGCTTTCAACTGTTGGATTTTGAGCCTTTAAGGCATCGCTACCAGCACTAATTGCTGTGTTATATGCTTGTTGCTTAGCAGAAGCGGCATTGTAATAAGTTGCAGAGGTATTTTCAAAGTCTGGAGCTGCGTCAACAGCAGCTTGAAGATCTTGTTTTACTTTGTTGAGATCACCGTTTAAAGCAGTCTTGGCAGTGGTGATGGCAGTAGCTGCAGCTTCAAGTTGTTCTGAAGTAGCACTAGGATTTTGAAGAAGAGCACTACCATCACTAATTGCATTAGTATAAGCAGTCTTAAGACTGTCAGTAGCATTAATGTAATTAGAACCAACTTCAACAGTAGAGGCTTCATCAACTAACTTTTGCAATTGATCACGGTAAAAACTAGTCATCCATTCAGAAACGGTCTTAGTATCTTTATCACTAGTTACAAAGTCCTTAGCTGCATAAAGTGAAACTTGGTCAGTATCTTTTAATTTACCTAAGTTAACGCTAAATTCACCATCTGCTCCTGTTTCAGCAGTGTAAGGGACTTGAGAAGGAGTTGGGTCGCCAGTTTCTCCAACTGTATAAAGAGTTTGTGAATCTGTTGGAGCAACTTGATGAACTGTGCCATTTACTGAAATGTAAACATATGCGCCATTATTATCAGCGGTATTTGCAATACCACTCATGATATAGTTCCCATCAGCGTCTTTAGTAAACATGATATCTTTTAAGTCAACTTCTTTACCAGCAGCAACTAAGTTAATCTTGTTTTTAGCTTTATTTACAGCAGTTCTAGTTGCTGTAGTTGTAGCTTCATCATAACTAGTTACCTTAGTAACTTTTGGAATACCATCATTATAAGTAATGTCAATTTCACCGATTGGTTGACTATCAGCTGAGGTCTTTACACCATTAAATTGAACTTTACCGTTCTTAATTGCAATTGCAGTGGCGCCATCTGGCATTGAAATGTTAAATAACTCTGGTTGAGTTGAAGTAAAGGTACTACCATTACCAAGTGATACACCAGTAGCCTTTGCGCCATCACCAGTTACATCAAAGGTACCATGGTGATTAATGGCGATCGTTGTATTTCCATTTGAAGTAACAATTGAACCTTTGTAATTATTACCTATGTTAGTAGCATTAACCTTGAATGAACCACCATCATTAACATTGATGGTGGCATTACCGTTGATGTAAACCGGATCATCCAAGCCTTGATAGTTGCGTGAGATAAGTGGGTAATATGGTTGACCATCAGAATTAATGTTCAAATTACCATTAACGTTAATCGTTGCACCAGAATTCAAGTAAAGAGCACCAGAAAGGTACTGATCTGAAGAGAACCAACCTTTGATATTCTTTGTCAAGTTAATGTCTAGGTTACCACCCTGATCAATGTTCAAAGTAGTATCATCACCATTTGAAGCAATACCACGGGCAATACCATCCATACTCATCCTATGTTGTTCTGGGAAAAAGTGAGTATGTGGATTTAAGGAAACTTTAGCACCATTCTTAACGTTGATCGTTGTTGTTCCCTTATCAACTTCAACAACGTTTGAATTAGTAGTGGTTAAGGTAACATCACTCCCAGAATTAAAGTTGATCGTATTTTTTCCATCGGCAAATTGAATTACCTGTTGATTATTGCCACCCTGACACAATCGAAGCTTACCATTTAGTGGAGCGGTATATGAACCCACTGAATGAGCAGTAACATTACCATCAAAGTTAACTGTCGTGTTATATCCCGGATCAGTATAAATTAATTCTGCCCCGGTATAGTTAACATTATCAAAAGTATATGATCCAGCACTTCTAACAATACCGTAATAACTTCTACCATATAAGTCTAAGTTTTTGAAAGTAACTCCATAATCGCTACTGTACATGTTAAAGCCATAACCGTTAAAGTCTACAGTACAGTGCTTGCCAGCAACAGATTGAATTATGATGTTACGTTTATTAGAAATATTGGTATTGGTATAGCTGCTATAGCTGAAATCAATATTCGCACCAATGTTAATTGTATTTGCGGTTCCCTTTTGAATTGCATCAATTAATTCTTTAGCACTTGTTACAACAGTGGTAGAATTTTCATCTTGAACTGTAGCTTTACTTTCAGTTAATTCAACTACACTGCTTTTGGGTTCATTAAGAGTTATAGTTGTTGCTAATGCTGCCTTATCATTGCCTACTTGCTGTGTTTTTTTTGCATTTTGCTTAACAGAATCAACAGCAGGTTGACTAGTTTGTGCTGAAGCTGAGTCTTGTTTACTTGTAGCATTTTGCTCCTTTGCTGGAGTAGGATCAGCAACAGTCTTTTCTTCCTTCACAGCAGATGCTGGTGCTTTCTTTTCAAGTTGTGCTGTATTGGCCTTTTGATCAACTGAAACTTCTTGCATGTTTTCAGTTACTTCAGAATTTACATTTACAGAGGTTTCAGCTTCTTGCTTTGCTTTAGAAGCATCACTCTCTTCTTTATTTACAGCAGAAGTCTGTACCCCCCCATTTTGGTTTTGAGCAGGCTGTTCAGCCGCATGAACAGTTTCATTGCCCATGCCAAAAATAGTCAGTCCAATTAAGACCGAAGCTGCACCTATACTAAACTTTCTAATTGAAAAACGCTGTTTAGTGTCTTCCATTTTTCTTAAACGTTCTTGGAAATTATTCTTACTCATATAATTCCTCCCATAATTATTGATTCATATACAACTTATGTAATATGCTAGCAGTTTGTTATTTTTTATTACTCATTACCTAACTTGTACACTCACCTTAATTTTCGAGATCAACCTAAAGATTTATTATAATGTCCATGGTTTTTTTTTCAAAATATTTAGATACGAAAAAAACAGAATCTCAAAATACGAATTCTGTTTTCTTCAATATCTTCTATTCAAATTTCCAATCAACGGTCCGCTTAAATTCTTCACCTGGCAAAAGTGTAATCCGACCTAAATCGTCACCCTCTGCCGGTGGCACTTGCGCTTCAAAAGTAATTCCGCAATATGGACCAAAGTTTGAAGTATATTTACCAGTATGATCAAAACCATTACCCGTATAAATAATCAAGGAAGGAGCATCAGTCGTCACTGTTAGCTTATGCTTAGATGACGTTAAGACGGCATTAGGCAGATTACCATTCAAAATAAATGGATGGTCCATTCCATCGCGGTTTTTAATTTGCGGATCACTACTTTCTAGCGCATCTCCAACTCGCTTCATTTTTCTAAAGTCAAAGGCCGTACCAGCCACTTCAGTCATTCCTTGATCAGGTAAACCGGTCTTATCAACCGGCAAATAATAATCAGCATTCATTTGCATTTGCAAATCTTTGATCGTTTCTGGTTCACCCAAGGTGAAGTAAGTATGGTTAACTGGGTTAAAAATAGTCAGCTTATCACTAACTGCATTCATTGAATAGTGCAAAGTATTATCATTATCCAATTCATAACGTACATGAATCTTTAAATCGCCCGGATAATCATTATGACCATTAGGATCAAGCAAGGTCAGATCAACACAAGCGGCCTTGTCATCGCAACTTGGCTGAAAGTCCCACACTTCGGTGTCAATGCCGCTGCCACCATGAATATGGTTTTCTCCTTCATTAATTGGCAATTGGTGCATTTCTAAGCCATGGCGCCAGATGCCACGACGCACGCGGCCAGCAATTCGTCCTACTGTACCGCCTAAATAATTGCGTTCCTTGTCGTAATCTTCTGGTTTGTCCAATGATAAAATCATGTTTTCACCATCAAGCAAAACTTTTTCTAAGGTTGCACCATAGTTGAGAACTTTCGCGGTCATACCATGATCGTTTTCCAACGTAACCTCACAAAGATCCTTGTTGTCTTTGCGACCATATTTAATAAAACTTGTCTTCATTTGCTTATTCTCCCGTGTTTGTATTCGCTTTCAAAAATATTATAAATTATTTGCCCAGCAGAATATATCAGTTACCGCTAACAAAAAAACGAAACCCATTAGATCTCGCTTTCTGTCTAATTTATCCTAAATATTCTCAGTTAAAGCAGTAATAAATTTATCCCAGCCTTGATCGCCATATTCATTATTCTTAAAAACGCCAGCATCTTGCAAGACTTGTTCAAAGACTTCAACTAGGGCTTGCTCCATCACAGTGTCAACATTGGCACTAGTAATTTCATTTTCAGCCTTAATTTGGTCAGCCCATTCCTGATGGCTGGCTGCCATTTGGTTATCTTGACCTAGCCAGTACTTCTTTACTTCCTCAAGTTCACTCTTCAGACGACCTGGTAAAATAGCACGTCCCATAACTTCAATTAAGCCAATATTTTCTTTCTTAATGTGCCACAACTGCTTATGTGGGTGGAAAATACCCAGTGGATAATCCTTATTAGTATTATTATCACGCAGTACCAAATCAAGCACAAAGCTCTTACCCTCACGGTGCATAATAGGAGTTACCGTATGATGACGCGTTTCTCCATCAAAGGCCTTAATATCACGATCAGCATCAGAATATTGATCCCAGAACTTAATAATTTTGCTACCAAGATCGATTAGATCAAGTGAATTATTACTAATAAGGCGCAAATCACTCATTGGCCAATCAACAATCCCAGCCTTAACATCTGGATATTCATTAAAGACAACAGATTTCTTAATCTTAGCCTTCATCATTGGGAAGGTATGACGACCACCTTGATAGTGCTCATGAGCTAACATTGAGCCACCAACAATTGGTAAATCAGCATTTGAACCAACAAAGTAATGTGGGAAAGTCTTTTCAATTTCAACTAAGTTAATCAAAGTCTGCTGGTTAATAACCATGGGAATATGCTTTTGATCCAAGAAAATACAATGCTCATTGAAGTAAGCATATGGTGAATATTGGAAGCCCCATGGACGACCAGCAATATTCATGCGAATAATTCTCAAATTAGAACGAGCATTTTTACCATAGCCACCTAAGTAGCCTTCGTTTTCAAGGCAAAGAGCACATTGTGGGTATTTTTTGCCAGTTGCATGAGCCGCTGCTGCAATAGCCTTTGGATCTTTTTCTGGCTTGGACAAATTAATCGTAATTTCAAGGCCATGTCCTTTTGAACTAGTTCCTGAAAAGACAACATTTCTGGCAATAGCTTCTTTTTTAACGTAATTGTTGTTTACACAAAGCTTATAAAACCAATCAGTTGCTTTTTCAGAAGATTTTTCCATTTTTTGCCAAAAGATACTATTAGTCTCAGATGGAGTTGGGGTTGCTAAATCATACAGTTGATCATTCAGCACCTCCCGTGAAGTTACATCATCTGGTATTTTTTTATTCTTCACAGCCATATCTACTAATTGTTTAACAGCTGCTTGATCATTTTCTTCTTCATCATGATCACCAACCAGACCACGAATTTTATTAATTACATAAACACGATCAAGCGGCTTATAAGCACCACTACTAATTACTTTATCCGCAAACTTTTCAATAACCTTCATAACTTACCCTTCCATAAAAATTATATTCTCTTAGTACCATCAACGATTTCTGCATCATAGAAGCTGGCATCGTAACCAATCTTGTCACGGTAGATATCGCCAACATTTTTCTTAAAGTTTTCTGCTTCTGACTTCTTAACAATAGCAATTGCACTACCACCGAAGCCACCACCAATCATTCTGGCACCCAATACACCCGGTTGCTTCCATGAAGCTTCAGCCAACGTATCGAGTTCCTTACCAGTTACTTCATAATCATAATGAAGTGAAACGTGTGAAGCATCGATCAAGCGACCCAACTTCTCTAAGTCGCCATCTTTCATCGCCTTAGTTGCGCGTAAGGTTCTTTGGTTTTCACTAACGGCATGACGAGCACGCTTTAGCTCTGTCTCATTATCAATAAGGTAAGAATATTCATCGAAAGTGTCGTTATCTAACTCACCTAGAGCCTTAATATCAAGCTTTTGTTGTAATTTCTTAACTGCATCATGACATTCGCGAACACGGTCATTATATGCAGAATCAGCTAAAGTATGTGGCTTGTTAGTGGCCATGATAATAATTTCATATTCGCCTAAAGCAAGTGGCATGTATTCATATTTCAAAGTATTGCAATCGAGGAAAATGGCACTATCTTTTTTGCCCATAATGCAGGCAAATTGATCCATAATACCTGAGTTCAAGCCTACAAATTCATTTTCGGTTCTTTGACCCATCTTAGCTAATACAATCCGATCAACATCTAAGTTGAATTCATCTTTTAAGATAATCCCCATCAACATTTCGATGGCAGCACTTGATGATAAGCCTGAGCCTGATGGTAAGTTGGCTTTAATATACAGGTTAAAGCCATGATTGATGTTGTCGTATTTTTCACGTAAGTAAGTGAGCATGCCTTTAAAGTAGTTAGCCCAGAAACGATCGTCTTTCTCTACAGTGGTATCATCAATATCAAATTCGACGATATCACCATCAACGTTGCCTGAGAAAAGACGTACTTTCTTGTCTTCTCTTGGACCATAAACGCCATAAACACCTAAGCTAATTGCGGCTGGGAAAACATGCCCACCATTATAGTCGGTGTGTTCACCAATAACATTAATTCTACCTGGTGAGAAGAATACATCTTGTCCCTTTTCACCAAAAGTTTTTTCGTATTCAGTAAGTAATTCTTCTTTATTCATTGTTTGTACCTCAAATTTGTACTGTAATCGTTTTCAGCTACTAGTATATCTCTTTTACTTCTTTTAGTAAATAGTTTACTAGAATAAATAAAATGTTTAATTAGATGAATTAAAAAAGCCAGACGCTTGTCTGCAAAAAAATAGCCTTAGCTCACACTAAGACCATTTTGCTTATTAAAATTTTCTTTCACCATGTTGGTAAACTTGTTTATCAGCTTGTTCAACTGCAGATACGTCTTTTAACGGATTATCTTTCAGCACTAAGAAATCTGCATATTTTCCCACTTCTAAAGAACCGTAATCTTGATCAATCTTAAGCAATTCCGCAGATCCTAAACCAGCCGCGCGAAGTGCTTGATAATTGCTAGCACCAGCTTTAGTTAATTCGGTAAGTTCTTTAGCCGTATCTTTAAGTGGATTCATGAAAGTACCAGCATCAGTCCCCAAAGCTAACTTCACACCTGATTCAATAGCTTTTCCTACATTCTTATAAAATGTATTAACATGTTCGCACATTTTTTGATAAGAGAAATCAGACATCTTTCCTTTACCATTGCAATTGAATCGGCATTAATCTTGTTGTCCATTCTGACAAATGGGATATACAGAAGTGTTGTTACTGCTAAACATACTGCCTAGACAATCACACCACGGATGTTACCTGTGTAAAGCAAACCTGAAAGAAGTGTTGGTACAGTCCAAGGAACATTATTGACGATAGGTGCAATGAAACCAATCTTAGTAAAGAACTAACCAATATAGAATGCCAAAGGTTGGGCATTTACAAATGGAATGAAGTGAATTGGGTTCAAAACAATTGGCAAACCAAAGGTAATAGGTTCTGAAATGTTGAAGATAGCTGGCAATAATGCAACCTTAGTGATCTTTCTTGCAGCAACACGCTTTGAAGCAATTAAAATAGTTAATACTGGTGATAATGAGAAGGTACCAGCAGCGATTGGTGAGAAGTTCATGAACAAGGTTGAAAAGATATGATGAGCTTGACCTAACATGTTTTGCGTATCGTTAATAGTCCAGGTCATCCCGAAGATGGCACCCCAAATTGATGTTGGGTGAATACCAAACCATTGAAGCAAACCCCAAGTAAATTGTGATACAAAGGCAAAGGCGTTAGTCTTTGAAATTGCTAAGGCTGGGGCTTGCAAAATTGATAGGAATAATGCCGGCATTGTTTTACCAGTACATGCTGTGCTGATTCCAGTTAAAATAATGAAGACACCTAAAGTAATTGAGCCAGGAATCAATGATGAGAAACTTTGGGCAACTGCAGGTGGAACTGAGTCTGGCAATTTAATTGTAAAGTTTCTTTGCATCAACTTGTTGTAAAGCCATACAGCACAACCACTAATTAAAATTGCGGCGAACACACCTTGAGTACCCAAGTATTGAGTATCAATATAATTCAATACATTGATTGTTCTCTTAGTGTTTGGAATAGCATATTGGAAGTTCCATGGAATTGAGATAAAGAATGCTGCAAGTCCAAATAGAACATCTGTTTCCGTCTCTAAAGAATCTGGTTGAGACTTCCCAACTGAAAATTACTACTCATAATTTCTCTCCCCCTTTTTGTAACCGCCTACATCTCACTTACAAATATATGATATAACATATTTTTGCTTTGCAATATTGTTATAACAAAAAAAGGGAATTTTTATTATTCTCTCCTTTTAAATCTATAAGACAATTGCTTCTTTTATTGGAAATTTTGTTATGCGGTAGTAAGTTTCGTTCCATTCAAACGCCCGGCCATCACCCAAATATGATTTTTGCAGCCATTTAAGTAGTGGTTCCTTTTCTTAAACTTGACCTTTTACTTCGCCTTTAGCAATCAAATCCTGATCAGCATGAACTAAGGAAATTTCGCGTGTTGCCTTAGCAGGCTTAACATTAAGTTTTTGTTGGATTAATGGATATATTGAAGATTCCATCATTTCCATATTCAGGCCTTGGATTACTTTAGCAGGAATACAAATTTTTGGAAAAGCCACAAGTTGCTTATTTGTTGCCATTGCTGCTCGTTTTATTGTATAGACGATATCATATGGCTGAACATTTAAGGCTTCTGTGATTTTTGGAATTACTTGCCCTACTTCAAAATCAAGCAATTTCAATTTGTACTTTTTAAGATTGATTAATTCCAATTGATTTGAATCTACTGTAGCATGCATTAAATTACGTTCCTTTACATAAGTGCCTGCACCTTGGATTCGATAGATTAGGCCTTGACTTTCCAACTCTTTCATAGCATTACGAACCGTGATGCGACTAACATTGTATGATCTTGCTAGATCGAATTCTTTAGGAAGTTGATCATTAGGTTGATATTCCCCTGCTTCAATCTCATGTTTTAGCTTTTCTGCGATTGCTAAATATTTAGGCGTATCTTTCATATTCTCATCTCAATTCATGATTTGTTATATCATACCGTATGATTTTTATTTTGGTTTACAAAAAAAGAGATAGGTATTCAACCTATCCCTAATCTTCGTTTTTTCTTATCTATTCATAATCAACCAATTCTGAAAGTGGATATCTAGTAGTTGTAATCTCATCTTCAGCCTTTGGATCGTGCTTACCAATCGCAATTGCCATTACTGGTACGTATTGCTTAGGATCAAGTCCCATCACGGCTGCAGCCTTTTTAGCATCATAACCTGCCATCGCATTAGTGTCATAACCGTGCTCACGTGCAATCAACATAAATTGCATGGCAGCAAGTGAAGAATCAACCATCGAATCCGCAACTAACATTTCTTGTGGTGCCTTTTCATATAGTGGCATGAATGTATTTAAAGCCGCTTCCATTGCTTCCTTAGTTACTTTCTTTTCTTCATACATGTTGTGCCATAATTGACTGTATTTCTTGAAAGCCAACGTGTTACCGAAGAATAGGACTATGGCAGAGCTATTATCAACTTGCGGGAAGTTAAAAGGCATAAAGTATTGGTGCAGCTTCTCTCTACCCTCTTTTGTATCAACAACTATGAATTTCCAGGCTTGCAAATTGCATGCGGAAGGAGCAGTGATAGTTTCTTCCAGCATTTCATTCATTTCTTCATGACTAATTTTTATGGATGGATCAAATCTACGTACTGAATGTCTTTCAGTCAAAATTTTATGAAAATCATTATTTACTATACTCATTTTTTAAGCCTCCATCGTTATTTTTTATCGCTTACATCACTAGTATAAAGCATATTAGTCATAATGTCGCTCTATTATTATTGAAAAAGGCATAAACAAAAAGGATAAATAACTCCCTTTATTATCTAGATATGTACTATAATAATATTAGATTTAGCTAATGAAAGTTAGCTATTTCGATGACTACATCTTCATCTCTTGATATAGTCACGTTTTTCCAAACATCCTGGTGCATTGGAAATAATGATGCACTTGTTCGCGTATAAAAAGACCACTGATTTATTCCGTCGGTGGTCTTTTTATTTATACTATATTCACAGTTAAGTGATATTATTACACTTTAACCATTGTTTAAGCTCTATTCTTGAAATGTCATTCACCCTCTTGCCATCCAAGACAAGCGTGTCAGGCAACAATTTTCTCAACTCTTCCACGCCACGTTCTGGGGTACTCAAAAAGGAAGTTAGAAATTTCGCCTAGCTTCCTTATTTATTGATCTAAATTCGAGGGAAAGAAATAGGATTTGTTACTTGGTTAAGACTTGGACATCCCATCCTTTCATTGAACTCTTAGCTTTTTCACCAGTTAAGATGTCTTCATAATCCGCAAATTTATTTGGCAATTCTCTTTCTTCATTGCTCATGTTAAGCACGAAGTAAAGTTCCTTGCCATCTGCTGTGACACGCTTAGTTACTTCAAGCTTATGGCTGTCGCAAACTAATGATTCAACTCCATTTTCAAGCACAATGTGGTTGAACAATTGTGTCAAACCTTGGTGACCTAACTTGGTTCCAACGTACCAAGCCTTGCCTTTGCCATAATCATTTTCAGTAATCGCAGCAGTGCCAGCGTAAAACTCATCAGCGTAGCTTGCCAAAACTTTGGCCTTATTTGGATGAATCAAGTCACACATTAAGCTGGTTTCGTATTCCTTGTCATCCATCTTAACTCTAACTTTTTGACCTGGAACCATTGCGTCGCTTTCTTCAACCCAGATGCCGGTGACATCTTTCAATGGACCAGGATAGCCACCAAGGTAAACATTGTCAGTTGAATCAACCATACCTGACATGTAGGTAGTAACGAAGTGGCCGCCATTTTCAACATAGCTGTTGATCTTTTCAGCTAAACCTGCTTTAACCATGTAAAGCACTGGTGCAACAACCAAGTCATAGTTACTAAAGTCATCATCAACACCAATAATATCGGTTGGAATATTGCGTTCATAAAATTGACGGTAGTAGTCCAAAATTGAGTCAACATAATTCAAATCTTGAGTAATGCCATCAACATATTCGTATGACCAGAAGTTGCTCCAGTCAAAGACGATGGCTACCTTTGCTTCAGTCTTAGAACCTAAGATTGTTGGACCAGCCTTCTTTAATTTTTGACCTAAATCAGTCAATTCACGAAAGACTCTAGTATCTGTTCTTTGTGAGTGAGCAATAACTGCGCTGTGAAATTTTTCAGAGCCACCCACTGCTTGCTTTAACTGGAAGAACTGAACGGTATCGGCACCGTGAGCAACGGCTTGAAGTTCAGTTGCGGCCATTTGACCAGGACGTTTCAATGGACTGTATGGCTGCCAGTTAACTTGTGAAGGTGCAGATTCCATCAACATAAATGGTTGATGCTTCAAGCTTCTCATTAAGTCATACAAGAATGCTGGTTTGTAAGCAGGAGCATCATAAGTTGGATAACTATCGTAAGAAATGATGTCTTGGTCTTTAGCCCACTTTTGATAGTCAATCATCTTGTTTGGCAGACTGTGGAAGTTTGTAGTTACAGGCGTTTCAGGATCATACTTTTGGATAATCGCCTTTTCCATCTTGAAGAGCTTTTGCAAACTTTCTGATTGGAAGCGCAAGTAATCAATTGAAAGTCCAGCAACAATAGTTTCGCTTCCTTCTGGACCCCAGGCATCCCCCAATTCGTTTGGAACAACGATTTCATCCCAGTCATAAATGGTATGACTCCAGACGTTCATGTTCCAAGCCTTGTTGAGCGCACCCAAGGTCTTGTATTTGTTTCTCAACCAGTCACGGAAGGCGTTTTGACAATTTCCACAGTAGCAGTTGCCACCGTATTCATTGTTCACGTGCCAAACTACGATATGCGGATTGTCAGCGTAGTGCTGGGCCAATTTTTCAACTAACTCACTATCCAGTCTTTGATAATTCTTGCTGTTAGGGCAGAAATTATGACGTTGACCAAAGACATGACGTCTGCCTTGATAATCAACTCTTGCGACATCAGGATATTTCTTAAACATCCAGGCCGGCATTGCGGCTGTTGACGTACCCATGACAATTTCAAAGTTGGCATCAGATAATTCTTGTACAATCTTGTCTAATTTAGAAAAGTCATAGACTCCTTCTCTAGGTTCAAGAACTGCCCAAGAGAAAATATTAATTGTAGCTGAATTTAAATCTGCCTTTTTAAAGACCTTAATGTCTTCAGGCCATGTTTCTTCTGTCCATTGATCGGGATTGTAGTCCCCACCATAAAGAAAACGTGATAATGTTTTTGTCATTTTTAAACCTCTACCTAAATTGGACTTCTACTACTTCGTCGCCATGTTTAACAGTAGTTCCCGCTTGAAGTGGACTGGATTTTTCAATTCGACCTGGTTGAGTGTAGAAGGTAACGATCGTATCTTTATAACCATTCTTAAGAGCTAAGTCACGATCAAACTCTAGTAGCAAGTTGCCCTTCTTAACTTCTTGGCCATCATCATAATACGTTTCAAAACCTTCACCACGCAAGTTTACTGTGCCAAGACCAACGTGGACGACTACTTGCAAGCCATTATCTGAGATAATCTCAAAGGCGTGTTTTGTACCAAAGGTAAATCTAATCTTACCATCGAATGGTGCATAGATCTTGCCGGAACTTGGTTTGATTGCGAATCCCTTTCCTGGGAATGGCTTACCATCTTCGTCGACGACGGAGGACATTTGCATCAATTCACCATCGGCTGGTGCGTAAATCTTTTGCTGTCTAGGTCTTGCTTTAGTTGAATCGTCTTTTTCGATTTCACCTTCAGCAAGCTTAGTCTTCAATTCTTCAACAACTTCGGCGTGTTTCTTTTCGGTCAAAGTTACTTTGCTTAAGAACACGATGATTGAAATCACAGCTAAGATTAAAGGAATATATAAGGCCATTGTATTAAAAGTGCTGATATCGTGTGCTGTCATGTCGGCAGCAGTTGCGGCACCCGTCATACCAGCTGCAATAGCTACATATCCAACCAAAGCATTAGAAACAGCACCAGTGAATTTATCGATCATTGGACGAACTGCCAAAACGACGGCCTCGTTTCTTTGACCACTCTTAAGCTGACCATATTCAATCGCATCAGTTAAGGTCAAAACAGTTACTAATTGAGCAAAGTTGATGTTGAATAAAACCAACCCTAAGTCCATTAACACAACATTATCACGGCAGAAAATGAATAAAAGATAAGCACAGATCATGCAAGTTTGACCTGCAACAAACAACCATTTTCTTGGAATGTACTTATTTAAAACTGGGAATAATGGACTGACACAGAACCCTACAATCGTTGCAGCAAGCCCTACAACCCAGAATTCGCCTGGTTTACCAATGACAAACTTGTACAGACAGATAGAACAAAACCCCGTTAGTAATAGTGTTAGCAAGTGAAAAGACTAAGTAGGCTAAACTTGGCCAAAGAATTTGATCGTTATGGAAAATAGCACTGAAGACTTGAGGCAAAGTAGTTTTCTGCTTGGCTGAATTTCTAATTAAATTGTGCTTTTCTTTAGTACCTAAGCAAACAATAATAGCACAAACAATTGCTAAAGCTGAAATTACGGCCGCAAAGGCAAGCCAACCTGGTGCGCCTTCTTCATGTTTACCAGTAACTGCATAAGTTACCCCAGTTACTAAAGGAACAACGATAATTGCTAAACCGTTCCAACCAATAGCACCTGAAAAGGCACCCAATGAAGTATAAATACCACGCTCATGTGAATCTTCACTTAAAGCCGGAACCATACCCCAATATGAAACATCGGATAATGAATAGAAGATATCAAAACCGATGTAGATAATTACGAATAAGATAGCGAAAAGAATCCAATTGCTTTGCGCTAAGCCAAAGATTCCAGTAAATAAAATTAATAATAATACCGCACTAACTACAGTACCCAAGAAAATCCATGGCTTAAACTTTCCCCATCTTGTTTTGGTATTATCAACTATGTTGCCCAAGATTGGGTCAATAACCAACTCGACAATTCTAATCACTACCATTAAGCCAGTGATTAAACCAATCAATTTATCAGCTGCTGATTGCTCTAGCCCACTGAACATTCCGCTAGTAATAAAAATAATAAAGTATGTACTCATTACACCATAAAAAGCTGCGTGTCCTAAGTTACCCAGACAGAATGATGCATAGGAAATTATTTGTTTCCCTGAATTTTTATGACCGTTTGTCATAATGCCTTCCTCCTAAATTGTTATCGTCTGTAATCGTTTACATATCTGAGTATACTCTCGGTATCAGTTTTGGTAAATTATTTATTTGATATAACTAAATTATTTACTTATAGTCAAAATAAAAGAGAATGCTATGCTTCAGCATTCTCTTTTCAAAATATTCAAAACAAAAAATTTTTATTTACTAAGAAATTTACTCACCTTTAGGAATAAAGCTTTTGCGTACCACCAAGTTAGTGTTCATATTCACATCAATATGCGCACGATCAGGTTGAATAATTAAATTGGTCAGCATAGTTAAAGCTAAATCAATCATTTCCTGCTGGTTGATGTTGTAAGAAGAAAGTGGTGGTGATACGTACTTCACTACATTACTGTTATTGATACTCAAGATTGCGGTATCTTTTGGTACGTTTATATTTTCTTCGTTAAAGGCCTGTAAAACACCGACTGCTAATGTATCAGAAGCAATTAAAAATGCATCTGGTAAATTGTTCTTGCACTTCTTTATTACTTCTTTGCCAAGCTTATAACCATTTTCAACGCTGAATGGTCCTGAAACGAACATGTTGCTGTCATCTTTTCCGCGAACCTTCATATATTCCGCAAAGGCAACGGAACGTGGATCATTTTCTTGAATATGATCATGCTTAGGGCCAACACCACCAATAAAACCAATCGATTCATAGCCGTTTTTAATAAACAAATCAATAGCATTCTTAACTGTTAAAGTTAAGTTAGGTCTAATTGAATCGAACAATTCGGGAGCTGGATTAGTATCAACAAACACCCCATTTGGTAAAACTTCGTGCAATTTTACTAACTCAGCATTTTCGATTGGCGCTGCTCCTACTCCAATAAAACCTTGGAACAATGAGGCATTTTCAATTAAGTCAGCCGCATTATAAAAGGTCTTCATCTTCATTGATTCTTGCTTAACGGTTTCTACCAAGGCTTGCTTTAAAGAAGTAAAATACTCATCTTGCAACTGTTCTTTATGGTTAGTGCGGTAAAGAAGTGCAATTGTAGGCCTAATTTCCTTTTCTTGGTGGTCTTTCCAATAACCAAGCTTATTAGCAATTTCTAAAATTTTATTTTTGGTATCTGCAGTAATTGATAAGTTAGGATCATTATTGAGCAACCGCGAAACGGTCGCAGAAGAATACCCCGACTTTTGTGCAATTTCTTTAATAGTTGTCATAATTATTTCTTTCCCATTTACTAATATTCCTGTCTTTATTATACAAAATATTTACTTAATTCCAATAAAGATCAATTTTATTCAAAAATATTTTTCTCGAGATTTATCAATTAATTTATTTACTTATAATTACTAAATTATTTATTTATTTGATAAATTATTTAATTTGGTGTTATAATAAAACCGTTTTCAAAATATATTTTTTATAGAAACTAGGTCTTATCATGAAAGCAAATATCAAATGGCTTGATGATCCCGAAGTCTTCAGGATTAATCAACTGCCAGCTCACAGTGATCATCCCTTTTACAAAGATTACCGTGAATGGCAAAACCACAGCAGCAGTTTTAAACAAAGTCTCAACGGTGCCTGGCAGTTTCATTTTTCAAAAGATCCTCAAAGCCGGCCCATTGACTTTTACAAACGCAGCTTTGAGTCATCTTCCTTTGACACCATCCCCGTTCCTAGTGAAATTGAATTAAACGGCTACGCCCAAAATCAATACACTAACATTCTGTATCCCTGGGAAAGCAAAATCTATCGTAAACCTGCCTACACCCTGGGGCGCGGCATCAAGGATGGCGATTTTAGTCAAGGAAAAGACAACACAGTCGGTTCATATCTTAAACACTTTGACTTAAATCCTGCTTTAGCCGGCCATGACATCCATATTCAATTCGAAGGCGTTGAACGGGCCATGTATGTCTATCTCAACGGTCACTTCATCGGTTACGCCGAAGATAGTTTCACACCTTCCGAATTCGATCTTACACCTTACATTCAAGCAAAAGACAACATCTTAGCTGTCGAAGTCTTCAAACACAGCACTGCTTCCTGGCTAGAAGATCAAGATATGTTTAGATTCTCCGGTATTTTTCGTTCAGTTGAACTCTTAGCCTTACCTCGGACTCATCTAATGGATCTAGATATCAAACCAACTGTTGTTAATGATTACCATGACGGTGTCTTCAACGCTAAATTGCACTTTATGGGTAAAACCAGTGGCAATGTCCACGTCTTAATTGAAGATATCGATGGCAAAACTTTGCTTAATAAAAAGTTGCCACTTAAATCAAACGTTGAAATTGAAAACGAAACTTTTGCCAATGTTCACCTATGGGACAACCATGATCCATACCTTTATCAATTAATCATTGAAGTTCATGACCAAGATGGCAAATTAGTTGAACTTATTCCTTACCAATTTGGTTTTAGAAAAATTGAAATTACCAAGGATCATGTGGTTTTGCTTAACGGCAAAAGATTAATCATCAACGGCGTTAATCGTCACGAATGGGATGCTAAGCGTGGCCGCAGCATTACCCTAGCCGACATGAAGCAAGACATTGCTACCTTTAAACACAACAACATCAATGCCGTTAGGACCTGCCACTATCCAAATCAAATTCCTTGGTACTATCTCTGCGATCAAAACGGAATTTACATGATGGCGGAAAACAATTTGGAGTCCCACGGCACCTGGCAAAAGTTAGGCCAAGTTGAAGCTACTTCCAATGTACCCGGCAGCATCCCCGAATGGCGTGAAGTCGTCGTCGACCGTGCCCGCAGCAATTATGAAACCTTCAAGAATCACACTGCAATCTTATTCTGGTCACTTGGCAACGAATCATATGCCGGCAGCAACATCGCCGCTATGAACAAACTCTACAAAGATCACGATTCTTCTCGCCTCACCCACTACGAAGGCGTCTTCCATGCACCAGAATTTAAGAAAGAAATCTCAGACCTTGAAAGCTGTATGTATTTGCCACCTAAAGAGGCAGAAGAATATCTCCAAAATCCTAAAAAGCCACTTGTCGAATGTGAATACATGCACGACATGGGCAACTCCGACGGTGGCATAGGCTCTTACATCAAGCTAATTGATAAATACCCTCAGTACATGGGCGGCTTTATCTGGGACTTCATCGATCAGGCTCTGCTTGTGCATGATCCAGTCAGCGGACAGGACGTATTGCGTTACGGTGGCGACTTTGATGATCGTCACTCCGATTATGAATTCTCTGGCGACGGTTTAATGTTCGCAGACCGCACACCCAAACCAGCAATGCAGGAGGTTAGATACTACTATGGCTTACACAAATAATTTACACGTCGTTTATGGCGAAGCTAGTTTAGGAGTCAATGGTCAAGATTTCGCCTATTTATTCAGCTACGAGCGTGGTGGCCTTGAATCTTTGAAAATTAAGGACAAAGAATGGCTTTACCGCACGCCTACACCAACTTTTTGGCGGGCGACCACCGATAACGATCGCGGTAGCGGCTTTAATCAAAAAGCAGCCCAATGGCTAGGAGCTGACATGTTCACTAAATGTGCGGGTATTCACGTTCAAGTTGACGATCACCAATTCGACGAATTGCCTGTCGCTCCAATCAATAATCAATTTAGCAATCAGGAATTTGCCCATGAAGTAAAAGTGGCTTTTGACTACGAAACTTTAACTACTCCTGCAACCAAAGTCAAAATCATTTATAATATTAATGATGTTGGTCACATGACGATTACCATGCATTATTTTGGTAAAAAAGGCTTGCCGCCTTTGCCTGTTATCGGCATGAGATTCATTATGCCAACCAAGGCTAAAAGTTTTGACTATACTGGCTTGTCTGGTGAAACCTACCCTGACAGAATGGCTGGAGCAGAACGCGGAACTTTCCACATTGACGGCTTGCCAGTTACTAAGTATCTTGTACCACAGGAAAACGGGATGCACATGCAGACTAATGAATTAGTCATCACCCGTAATTCTACGCAAAACAATGCGGACAAAGATGGCGACTTTAGTTTAAAGATTACGCAAACTAAGCAGCCATTTAACTTCAGTTTACTGCCATACACTGCAGAAGAATTAGAAAATGCTACCCACATTGAAGAGCTGCCATTGGCTCGTAGAAGCGTATTGGTAATCGCAGGAGCTGTTCGCGGCGTAGGCGGCATCGACAGCTGGGGCTCCGATGTAGAAGAGCAATACCACATCGATCCTGAGCAAGATCATGAATTCTCATTTACGCTAAATTAATTTAAAGAATTTATTTTAAATTAGTAAATAATTTACTAAATAATGTGTTATAATGTAATCGGTTTAAGTAAAAACTAATAACCAATTAAAAAAGGAGTAAACATGAAAGTTTTAGTTATCGGCGGTGCCGGCTATATCGGCTCACACGCTGTTCGTGAATTAGTTAAGGAAGGCAACGATGTCGTTGTTCTTGATGCTTTGTACACCGGTCACAGAAAAGCCGTTGATCCAAAGGCCAAGTTTTACCAAGGCGATATCGAAGATACCTTCTTAGTTTCAAAGATTTTACGTGATGAAAAGATCGATGCTGTTATGCACTTTGCTGCATATTCATTGGTACCTGAATCAGTTAAGAAACCACTTAAATACTACGACAACAACGTTGCTGGAATGATTTCACTTTTGAAAGCAATGAATGACGCTGGTACTAAGTACTTAGTCTTCTCAAGTTCAGCCGCTACCTACGGCATCCCTAAGAAGTTGCCAATCACAGAAGACACCCCACTCAACCCAATCAACCCATACGGTGAAACCAAGATGATGATGGAAAAGATCATGGCTTGGGCCGACAAGGCTGACGGCATTAAGTACACTGCTCTTCGCTACTTCAACGTTGCTGGTGCTTCAAGCGACGGTACAATCGGTGAAGACCACGCTCCAGAAACTCACCTTATTCCAAACATTTTGAAGAGTGCTATTTCTGGTGACGGCAAGTTTACCATCTTCGGTGATGACTACAACACTAAAGACGGTACTAATGTCCGTGACTACGTTCAAGTTGAAGACTTAATTGACGCTCACATCTTAGCTTTAAAGCACATGATGAAGATCAACAAGTCAGATGTCTTTAACTTGGGTACTGCTCACGGCTACTCAAACCTTGAAATTTTGGAAAGTGCTAAGAAAGTTACCGGTATCGACATCCCTTACACTATGGGACCACGTCGTGGCGGTGACCCTGACTCACTTGTTGCCGACTCAACTAAGGCAAGAACCATTTTAGGCTGGAAGCCAAAGCACGAAAATGTCGACGATGTAATCGCAACCGCTTGGAAGTGGCACAAGAGTCACCCAAAGGGCTACGAAGACAAGTAATAAAGTAAAGTAAAATCTAACCCTATCTTTTTAACTATTTCTATTTTCTATTATCCATTTACACGCTAGAAGTTCTAGCGTGTTTTTTGTTGTCAATTAGTAGCAAAAAACACTGGATAAAAATTATCCAGCGTTCTTGTTAGTTATTCAATTTTCTTGACTTTCAATGATCTAAAACGAAGTAATAAAAGTAATAAATCCTAAAACGATTCCTGGTACGTTAGCAACTACGAGTGGCCAATCTCTATGGCGCTTCATTAAACCATATGCAACCCAAAATGTACTATTAATGGTAGCACAAAGTGGTTGTATTGGACTTCCCTTACTTCCTTGGAGATTATTACTAATTTGAGCAACGTAAGATACATACATCACTATAGAAAGCACAGAGGCAATACGTCCAACCATAATAGTTGCTTTTGTTTCAGACAATTCTTTTATATTCGATTTCTCGTTCATTTTTAACTCCTTAAAACTAATTATTAATTTTGATTTCTTTTTCTATATTCAGTTGGAGAACAACCGACATACTCCCTGAAGATCTTGTATAAGTAAGAAGGATTTTCATAACCAACTTCTGTTGATATCTCTTCAATCGGGACATTAGTAAGTGATAAGTATTCAGCCACAACGTTGATTCGTTGTAAATGAACTAATTTAATAAACGTATAGCCAGTTTTCTTTTTTAAATATGAAGATAAATAATTAGGATTAAATCCAAAGTGAGCGGCCATTTCCTTCAAAGTGATTTTTTTATAATTCTTTTCAATGTAAAGCAATAAAGTTAATAGATCGATTTCACCACTATTTTGTTTACCTTTTTGAACCTGTAGTATTGGGCTTTTAGAAGCTATTCGAATCAAACGAATAAATAATTCTAATACCTCTAATCTAATAATCGGGTTACTATAATTATCTGATTCATAGTATTCAGAAATAATATCATAGACCGTATTCACAATATGCTTATCATGATTTGTATGAAAAAGATTAAATGCTCCATGTGAATTTTCACTAGATAATAGAGAAAACATAATTGAAGAAGCAGGTTGAGTATTTCGAGAATGAGTCAAAAAATCTAAGTCTTTCAATGAAAATGCAGATTTTCTCAATGCAATATTAATTACGATAGTCCCCGTATCAATTTCCTCTACCTTATGGATTGTTCTACTTCCCATAAAAATAATTTCATCTTGCTTGAGCGGTATAGTTTCATTTTGTGTTTTTACAACACAGCTTCCTAATAAAACCACCATCATTTCAATGTAATTATGTAAATGATATGGAACAAAACTATTTACAGGCTGCGTTGAAATTGAAATTAATTGTCCATTCTTTTTCAAAGACTTATCACTAAGTGTATCGAAAAATTGATAAACTGGTTCACCATTTATATACTTAGTAATCAATGGTTGTAGTTTGTTTTGAATAGCTTCCCAACTTTGTGATTTATTATTTTCACGTAATAATTCTAAGATTTCTGTATTCATAATTAATCCCCTAAGCGTTATAAAGTAAGCCTTTTCATCTCTTCAGCTATCATGATATCAGACTTTACTTTTAAAGTATTTGTATTTTAAAAACACCTGTGAAATCAACACAATAGTTATGAATTTTAGCAATAGTTTTCGCATATAAATTCAATTACAATGAAAGCGCTAACTGAATTAGAAACGTACTGGAGGAAAAAATATGGTAGATCTGACTAAAAAACCTTATTACTTAAATCAAGATCAAATTGATTTTATTAAAAACAAAATTAAACACATGTCTGTTGCAGAAAAAGTCGGTCAACTTTTCTTTGTAATTGGGCAAGATGAAGACAACGTTAATATTGAAGAATTTATTAGCAAATATCAGCCAGGTGGTATGATGTATCGTCCTGACAAAGCAAAGAAAATCAAACACGAAATTTTAGTAGCTCAAAAAACAAGTAAAATCCCAATGTTTTTTGCAGCTAACCTAGAATCTGGTGGTAATGGTATTGTTACTGAAGGAACTTGGTTTGGTAATCCTTTACAAATGGCTGCAACAGATGATCCACATTATGCTTATGAATTAGGTAATGTGGCCGGAGATGAAGCTTACCAAGTCGGAAATAATATGTCATTTGCACCTATTGTAGATATCGATAATAATTTCCGTAACCCAATTATGAATACCCGTACTTTTGGTAGTGATAAAGAGCGAGTAATTAAAATGGCTGATGCACAGGTTAAGGGATTAAACGATAATCATATTATTCCTGTCATTAAACACTTCCCAGGAGATGGTGTTGATGACCGTGATCAGCACTTAGTTAGTTCTATTAATTCATTATCTGCTGACGAATGGATGAATTCATATGGTGAAATTTACCATCATTTAATTGAAAACGGCATCCCTTCTGTAATGATTGCACACATCATGCAACCAGCATGGGAACGTAAACTTGATCCAGGTATTGAAGACAAGGATTTACGTCCTGCTTCTAGTTCAAAGCTTTTAATCGATGGATTACTAAGAAAAGTTCTTAAGTTTAATGGATTAGCTATTACGGACGCTACTCCAATGATTGGTTACAATGCCGCAATGGCACGTAAAGACCTTCTTCCTGCTACAATCAATGCGGGCATTGATATGATCTTATTCAACAAGAACATAAATGAAGATTACCAATTCATTTATGACGCTATTGATAATGGTACTTTGTCAATGGATCGTGTTGACGAAGCTGTTACTCGAATTTTAGGGACCAAATTAGCACAAGGCATCATGAATACCAAAGACGAATTGATCCAACTTCCACCAAAAGAACTTGATCTTCATTTGAAAGAACACGAAGCTATTGCTAGAGATGCAGCAAAGAAATCAGTAACTTTGGTTAAAGATCGTGATAAATTATTACCAATCACTCCTGAAAAATATCCACGTGTACGTTTAGTAGTGTTGGGTGATTCTGATGATGGTGGTTTTAAAGAAGGCGGCCATGTAACTCAAGCCTTTAAAGATGCATTAGAAAAAGCCGGATTCAAAGTTACTTTATTTGATAGAAAACACCTAGACTTCCATGAAGTATTTGAAGAAGGTGTACAAGATATGAAAGATAAGTTTGATCTTGCATTTTATGTAGCTAATGTTGAAACTGCAAGTAATCAAACTACTACACGTCTAGACTGGATTCATTTGATGGCTGCAGATTCTCCTTGGTATATGAAGAGTATTCCTACTGTATTTGTTTCTACAGCAAATCCATATCATTTATACGATATACCTAACGTTTCTACATTTATTAATGCTTACACTGGTAATCAGCCTTCAATCGATGCAATTATGCGTAAGGTAACTGGCAAAGAAAAATTCGAGGGAAAGAGCCCAGTAGATCCATTCTGTGGTGACTTTTCTACCAGACTTTAAGGAAACTAAAGCAGGTTGATTAATCTGCTTTTTTTATTTAAAAAGGAGTAAAACATGAATTATCAAGAACAACTTCAAGAACTAAAGAAAAGTATTATTAAAAATAATGTAGAAATCAAATATGTACCAGGAAGAAATGGGGACGGTTGGCTTTCTGATGATACTAGAAAAGAACTTACTAATCTTTTTATGAATAATCCTATCTTTAAAAACATGGGGAAAGATAATGCTCCTAAAAAGCAAGTCATACCTCCTATTCAAATATTCCGCGACAACATGGGATCCCAACATGAAAATATTGCTAAACATCTTCTAACAATCGATAATGCGATTATTAATGGCTCAGTAACCTGTCGCACTTACGTCAGAACAGATTTAGAAGATAAAATTTTACCCGCATTAATATATGTACACGGTGGTTCATTCTATGGTGGTTCAATGATGGCGGTTGATGACATTGCGCGTGCATTTGCAGATATGGGGCCTTATAGAGTGTTCAATCTAGAATATGCTTTAGCTCCGGAACATCCATTTCCTTCTGCATTATTAGACTGCTATAACTCGCTTAAGTATCTTCACGATCATGTCAATGAATTAAAATTAGACATTGATAATTTCTACATGAGTGGTGATTCCGCTGGTGGTAATTTAACTGCAACGACAGCTTACCTTGATCATGCAATCTTTAAGACTAATTTCTTAAAACGCATCGTTCTTTACTATCCAGATGTAACTGAAGTTCCCGAACAAAGAATGAAATATGCTGATCCTAAATTATTCACTTTCAAAGAAATGGAAGAGCAATTAAAACAATTTATTAATTTCTTTGATAGCGATACATTGGCTAATGACACATACCGTGGGATACACAGTCGAGATGAACATCTAATTTCTATTCTAAATGCAGATCATCTTGATAAAATGCCACCTACTGAACTAATTGTGGGCGAATTTGACCCACTTAGATTCCAAGGTGAAGCCTTTATCAATAAATTAAAAGATCTAAACATTGAAACACATTATGTTAGATATAATGGTATGAGTCATGCATTTTTAGACTCTCTGGGATATTATCCTCAAGCAGAAGATTCCATTATTGAGGGATACAAATTCTTGAATAAATAATCTTCAAAATTATTATTAATCATATTCAAAAATAATCTTCTTGTCACTTTAGTTATGAGAAGATTATTTCTTTATCGAGACCGTAAAATAGTTTGTGTAAGGATGAATGATTCCTTAAATTAATTTCTGAAAACATTAGAAAAAGGAGTTCCTTTCTCGTATGATTGGATTGAACAAAAAAACA
>OODN01000392.1_pt1 | contig 27483 bp, 24 predicted proteins | sample 1671651 | NCBI WGS metagenome assembly OODN01 (sample SAMN06348178, study PRJEB24527) | human gut metagenome | biome: human gut; feature: ankylosing spondylitis patient; material: feces | host: Homo sapiens | place: China | collected 2015-10 | reverse complement strand
GTAGAGCGCTTGACTGTTAATCAAGATGTCGTCAGTTCGAGTCTGACAGCCGGAGTACTTTTTATGGAGTGTTGTCCGAGTGGCTTAAGGAGCATGATTGGAAATCATGTATACGGGCTTATACCTGTATCGAGGGTTCAAATCCCTCACACTCCGTAATGGGTTAAAAGAACCGTCTTGGAAGAATTCTAAGGCGGTTTTTGTTTTACCTTCTTATAATAAGAACAATCCTTTATAATGGTTCTAAAAGGAGCGAAGATAACATGAAGTTAAAGAAAGTATTTTTATTAATCACGACTTTATTAGGGATGGTTTTAACTCTAACTGCATGTTCTACAAAAAGAGAAGCAAATACTAAAAATCATAAAGTGGATATTGTAACTTCAACTAATATCTATGCAAATATTGCCAGAAATATCGTAGGTAAACACGGAGAAGTTCAAGCTATTATTACTAATGGCGACACTGATCCTCATGATTTTGAACCTACTACCAATTCTGCTAAAGAAGTAGCTAACGCGAATATCGTAATTGCTAATGGCTTGGGTTACGATGATTGGATGACTAAATTAGCTGATTCGAATGATATTCATGTGACCAAAGTTGGTGAACAACTTATGGGCTTAAAGCAGGGCGATAATCCGCATGTTTGGTATAACTTGGATATGCCTAAACGATATGTAAATTACATTGTGAAACGGGCAAGCCAGATTGATCCAAAGAATGCGGCATATTTTAGAAAAAATGGCCGAAACTATTTAAAGAAAATTCAGAATATCAAGGAGCTTGCTGCTCAAATTGATGGAAAACACTCTAAGCCCGTATTTGTCAGTGAGCCGGTATTTGACTATGCTCTTGAACGTTGCCACTTTAAGATCGGAAATACTGCCTTTGAAGAGGCCGTAGAGAATGAGACGGACCCTAGTGCACAGGTAGTTCATAATATGCAGCAATCCATTAAGCATAAGAAGATTTCTTTCTTCGTTAATAATGTTCAAGCTTCAAGCAGCACTGTCAATGGAATGGTTAAATTAGCTAACCAAAATCAGATTCCTGTCTTGAAGGTGAGAGAGACCATGCCTAATGACACAAGCTATTACGAGTGGATGCGTGGCAATTATCAAAAATTATTTGATATTTTTTCAAAATAACCCTTGCATATTACTACGTTATCTAGTAATATAATAAACGTTGTGATTGAGATGTCACTCAGATAACTAAGATTTAAAAAAGTTCTTGACTTTTGAAACTCAATTAGTTATTATAATAAAGTGCTCTTGATTAAGAGATATGACCCGTTGGTCAAGTGGTTAAGACACGGCCCTTTCACGGCCGTAACATGGGTTCAAATCCCGTACGGGTCACTTATGGAGGATTAGCTCAGCTGGGAGAGCATCTGCCTTACAAGCAGGAGGTCACAGGTTCGAGCCCTGTATCCTCCATCGTTCGGGACTACCGCAGAGGCGGTAGTCTTTTTTTATGCAAAAGAGCGAACGAAAGTAATAATTTTATCGGTTCAAGTCCTGAGAGGATTCACTAGTTGTTAGCTAATGAAGATGCCTTGTAACCGAATAGCCAATGTCTATATAGGGGGACTAATATGGAAAGACGTTTGTTTACTTCAGAATCAGTTTCTGAAGGACATCCAGACAAGGTTGCTGACCAAATTTCAGATGCAATTTTGGATGCGATGCTTAAGAAGGATCCTAACTCACACGTAGCTTGTGAGACGATCGTAACTACAGGTATGGTTTTCGTATTTGGTGAAATTTCTACCAATGCATATGTCGACATTCAAGATGTCGTACGCAAGACCGTCTTGAAGATTGGATATGATCGTCCTGAATTAGGTTTCGATGGTAACAACTGTGCCGTAATGGTTGATATTGATGAACAATCACCAGATATCGCCGGTGGTGTTGATCACTCACTTGAAACTAGAGAAAACAAGTCTGATAAGGATGAGTTGGACCAAATCGGTGCTGGTGACCAAGGCTTAATGTTTGGTTTCGCTATTAAGGAAACACCTGAACTTATGCCATTGCCAATCTCACTTGCTCACCGCTTGATGAGACGAGTAGCTGCACTTAGAAAAGATCATACTTTAGATTGGCTTCGTCCAGATGCTAAGGCTCAAGTTACTGTAGAATATGATGAAAATAATAAGCCACTCCGTGTGGACACAGTAGTTATTTCTACTCAAACCGATGCAGAAGTTTCAAATGAAGAAATTCGCCGCGCAATGATCGACTTAGTAATTAAGGAAGTTATTCCAGCTGAATACTTGGATGAAAAGACTAAGTTTTTGATTAACCCATCTGGTCGTTTCGTTATCGGTGGTCCTAAAGGTGACTCTGGTTTAACTGGTCGTAAGATTATCGTTGATACTTACGGTGGTTACGCTCGTCACGGTGGTGGTGCCTTCTCAGGTAAGGATCCAACAAAGGTTGACCGTAGTGCTAGTTACGCTGCCCGTTACGTTGCCAAAAACATCGTAGCAGCAGGTCTTGCATATCGTTGTGAAGTACAACTTGCATATGCCATCGGTGTAGCTCACCCAGTATCAATCATGATCGATACTGCTGGCACAGGTAAAGTTGACGATGAACTTTTAACCGAAGCAGTTCGCAACGTATTTGATCTTCGTCCAGCCGGCATTATCAAGATGCTTAACTTGCGTCGTCCTATTTACGAACAAACTGCTGCATATGGTCACTTTGGCAGAACAGATGTCGATTTACCATGGGAAAAGACCGATAAGACTCAAGATTTGCTTGATTATATTAAAGATCATCAATAAAAATATTTGAGGAGTAAATTAAATGAAAAAAACAAACGTGCCTGTAGTCACGCTTGCGATTTTTATGACAACATTTATGACCGCTATTGAAGGAACGATCGTTTCTACTGCAATGCCTACAATAGTTTCAGACCTTGATGGGCTAGAAATTATGAACTGGGTTGTATCGATCTTTCTGCTGATGACGGCTGTTTCGACTCCTTTATGCGGAAAACTGGCGGATAGCATTGGGCGAAAGCCAGTTTTTTTGTTTGGAATTGCATTGTTTGTCATTGGATCGTCATTGTGCGGCCTAGCACAAAACATGATTGAACTGATATTGTTTAGAATAATTCAGGGATTAGGTTCAGGGGCGGTTCAGCCAGTTGCGATCACCATTATCGCTGACCTTTATACTTTGCAAAAACGCGCTAAAATGTTGGGTCTTAGCTCTGGTTTCTGGGGAGTGGCCTCAGTTATTGCTCCGCTTTTAGGTGGTTCTATTGTGCAACACCTGTCTTGGCACTGGGTCTTTTATATCAATGTACCAATAGGAATCATTGCGTTTTTATTAGTACTAGTGTATTTGAGAGAGCCTAAGCATAGATCTAGTTCAAAATTGGATTTGCAGGGAACAATTTGGTTAGTATTATTGCTTTTGGCCTTAATGTTCTTCTTGCAGGATCTTGGCAGTAGCATGAATTTGCTAGTTATGGCCACTCTAGCCGTTTTGATTGTAATCTCTGTAATTCTATTCTTTAGAGCAGAAAAACGCGCAGCGGATCCAATAATGCCGCTCTCGATGCTGAGAGACAAGGAGTTCTTTGCATTAAACATTATTACGCTACTTATTTTTGGTGTAGTTATTGGATTTGAATTTTATATTCCAACTTGGATGCAAGGAATTAATGGTACTAATGCCTCACTTGCAGGATTTGCTGTAACGCCTAGTTCATTAATGTGGATTGTAGGTTCGTTCTTAATTGGCGGGATGCTAGGCCGTTGGGGTATAAAGAAAACGTATGACTATATGTTGACCATTTTAGTTGGTGCTGACCTAGTTTTAATTTTAGTGCCAATTTATACTCCATTTTGGGTATTCTGCATAGTTGCTGCATTTAACGGAACAGCTTTTGGCGTGATTACAACAGCTTCCCAAGTGCGTTCACAGGTATTGGTTCCAAAAGACGATATCGGAGTTGCTACTTCATTTAATACCTTGATGAAATATTTAGGTCAGACAATGATGGCTTCGATTTATGGGATTGCTTTTAATACTATGGTAGCTAAAGGCCTGGCTAAACATCCAGGCTTGACCCAAGCAATGATGAACAAAATTGTTTCTGCAGAAAACGCTAAGACATTGGCAAGCAGTATTGTGCCACAATTGCGTCAAGTGCTTTTAGGTGGTTTAAAGGCAGTATATGTTGTCTCAATGGTTGTCATCATAATTTCGATATTATTAAACCAAACGTATAAAGACCGTAAAATTAAACATGAGTAACAAAAAAACAAGCATCAAATTGATGCTTGTTTTTTTAATACATTATTTTCGTTTTCGATCCATCATTTTTGGCTCAATGTAGAAATGGTATAAGAATGAATAACCGAGTAATACAAAGGTAATTCCTTCGATCCAACCACCGAATACATCTGATGGGTAGTGAACGTGAACGAAAATTCTAGTGTAGCCAATCATGAGTGGGAATAATGCCCAAATGATAATCAACAAAGTTTTCCAAAATTTACTTTTCACTAGCAAAATAGTCAAAATAATCAAAACGCCGAACAGAGCCGCACTACCAACTGAGTGACCTGATGGAAAACTGTAACCGTCGGCGTAAACTAAATGGTGAACAGTAGGACGATGTCGCTGAACAGCATGTTTGATAATCCAGTTATAACCGTTAGCGCAGATCATTACTCCCGCTGTAAAAAATGCGTAGGCATATTGCTTAAAGACGATTAAAATAATGAATAAAATAATTGTTTCAATCGTGATTACATTAGTATTACCAAGATTGGTGAAAGTTTTGGCAAAAGCTACGTTAGCGGGATTTGTGTTGCAAACCACGTTAATTACTGCGTTGTCGAAACTATGAATAAACTGTGAGCTCGATGAAACTAAAATTGCCCACGCAGCATAGATGACCACAAAGATGGCACCAGGTATTAAGGTGTCCTTTGGTGGATTTTCTGTATTAATCAAAAAAATACTCTCCTCTTGTAATTTTTAGCATTTGTGGTAAATTATAATCATTATCTATAAGAAAATAAAGGTCAGGAAGCAGTAACAAGGATGTTTTTTCAGAGAGAGGCTGGTAGCTGCGAAGTCTCAAAACGAAATTGTGAACTTAGCCTGGTATAAGAGCCTATCGTTGCCATCCGCGTTAAGGAGCATAATTAAGTGTCACATTTTTTGTGGAACTTAGGTGGTACCGCGATTGTTTCGTCCTATGATTTTTTCATAGGGCGTTTTATTTTGCAAAGGAGAATAAATTTGTATAACCACAAAGTTGTTGAAAAGAAATGGCAAGACTATTGGGCAAAGCATGATACCTTCAAGACAGGTACTGATCCCAATAAAAAGAATTATTACGCATTGGACATGTTTCCATTCCCATCTGGTAAGGGACTTCACGTAGGTCACCCAGAAGGTTACACTGCAACTGATATTGTTGCTAGAATGAAGCGTGCACAAGGCTACAATGTACTTCACCCAATGGGTTGGGATGCATTTGGTTTACCAACTGAACAATACGCTTTGAAGACTGGGGAAGACCCAGAAGTTGTTACTAAGAACAACATTGCTAACTTCAAGCGTCAATTGAACAAGTTAGGTTTCTCATATGACTGGGACCGTGAAGTTACCACTTCAGACCCTAACTACTACAAGTGGACTCAATGGGTCTTTGAACAAATGTACAAGAATGGCTTAGCATATGAAGCCGAAGTTCCAGTTAACTGGTCACCAGATTTAGGTACTGTTGTTGCTAACGAAGAAGTTATCGATGGTAAGACTGAACGTGGTGGTTACCCAGTTTACCGTAAGAACATGCGTCAATGGATGCTTAAGATGACTGCATATGCAGACCGCCTTTTGGAAGACCTTGATGGCTTGGACTGGCCAGAACCAGTTAAGGAAATGCAAAGAAACTGGATCGGCCGTTCAGTTGGTGCTCAAGTAACCTTCAAGATTAAGGGCAGCGACAAGACCTTCGATATCTTTACTACTCGTCCTGATACTTTATTCGGTTGTTCATACACTGTTCTTGCTCCAGAAAACAAGTTGGTACAAGAAATTACTACTGATGCACACAGAGACGAAGTTAATGCCTACATCAAGAAGATTGAATCAAAATCAGACCTTGAAAGAACTGACTTGAACAAGAACAAGACTGGTGTCTTTACTGGTGCTTACGCAATTAACCCAGTAAACGGCAAGGAAGTTCCAATTTGGATTTCAGATTACGTATTGGCAAGTTACGGTACTGGTGCGGTTATGGCTGTTCCAGCTCATGATGATCGTGACTACGCTTTTGCTACTAAGTTTGGTTTACCAATTAATCCAGTACTTGAAGGCGGCGACATTACTAAGGAAGCCTTCACTGAAGATGGTCCACACATTAATTCAGAATTCTTAAACGGCTTAAACATTGAAGACGCTAAGAAGAAGATGGTTGACTGGCTTGAAGACCACAACTGTGGTGAAAAGAAGGTTAACTACAAGCTTCGTGACTGGGACTTCTCTCGTCAACGTTACTGGGGTGAACCAATTCCAGTTATTCACTGGGAAGATGGTGAAACTACTCTTGTTCCTGAAGACCAATTGCCACTTCGTTTGCCACATGCAACTGACATTAAGCCATCAGGTACTCCAGAAAGTCCATTAGCTAACTTGACTGACTGGGTAAATGTAGTTGATAAAAACGGTAGAAAAGGTAAGCGTGAAACTAACACTATGCCTAACTGGGCAGGTTCAAGCTGGTACTACCTTCGTTATGTTGATCCACACAATGATAAAGAATTAGCTGACTACGACTTGCTTAAGCAATGGCTTCCAGTTGACCTTTACATCGGTGGTGCAGAGCATGCCGTTCGTCACCTTCTTTATGCAAGATTCTGGCACAAGGTTCTTTACGACTTGGGTGTTGTTCCAACCAAGGAACCATTCCAACGCTTGTACAACCAAGGTTTGATCTTGAAGAATCACGAAAAGATGTCTAAGTCTAAGGGTAACGTCGTTAACCCAGATGACGTGATCGATGAATACGGTGCAGACTCACTTAGAATGTACGAAATGTTCATGGGACCACTTGATGCATCAATCGACTGGGACGACAATGGTCCAGCTTCAACTAAGAAGTTCTTAGACCGTGTATGGCGTCTATTCGTTAACGACCTTGACCTTAAGGCAATTCCTCAAGAACGCATTGTTGATAAGAACGATGGCGAACTTGATAAGGTTTACGCTGAAACTGTTAAGAAGGTAACTGAAGACTTTGATGCACTTCACTTCAACACTGCTATTTCTCAAATGATGGTCTTCATCAATGCTGCACAAAAGGCTAAGACTATTCCACGGGAATACGCAGAAGGCTTCGTTAAGCTTTTGGCGCCAGTTGCTCCACACATGATGGAAGAAATTTGGCAAGTATTTGGTCATGATGAATCAATTACTTACGCTAAGTGGCCAACTTACGATCCAGCTAAGTTAGTTGAATCAACTGTTGAAATCATGGTTCAAGTCAACGGTAAGCTTCGTGGCAAGTTCCAGGTAGCTAAGGATGCTGACAGAGACGACGTTCAAAAACAAGCTATGGCACTTCCACACGTTCAAAAATTCTTAGAAGGCAAGGACGTTAAGAAAGTTATCGTCGTACCAAACAAGATCGTTAACATCGTAGCTAAATAAGTTAAGTTTTTCCTAAAAGAACAATAAGTTTTATACTTATCGCTTAAATTGCGTGATAATTAATTAGTTAATACTTCTTATTAGGAAAAAATTCATGAAAGAAGAAAATAACTTAAATAGCAAAGATACACAAAATACGTTTCTAAAAGGTTCCGCATGGATGACCTTTGGTTCGATTGCTTCAAGAATTCTAGGTGCGCTATATATCATTCCATGGTATGCATGGATGGGTGCATATGGGAATATTGCTAATGCGTTGACGGCTCGAAGTTATAATATCTATACCATTTTTATTCTAATTTCGACTGCTGGAATTCCCGGTGCAATTGCCAAGCAGGTAGCCAAGTACAATGCGCTAAACGAATATGGTATTGGACGTAAGCTATTTCATAGAGGATTAGTCCTAATGGCAATCCTAGGTGTCGTATCGGCCGCGATTATGTATTTTATCTCGCCGCTTTTGGCGTCAAATGGGAGTCAAAGCGATCCGAGACAGGTTGCGGTTATGCGTAGCTTGTCTTATGCCATTTTGATTATTCCGATTTTGAGTATCATGCGTGGATATTTCCAGGGTTACGCGGATATGATGCCGAGTGCCATGTCGCAATTTGTGGAGCAGTTTGCGCGTGTGGTATGGATGCTGTTAACTGCCTTTGTAATTATGCAAGTGCAGCATGGTTCATATGTCCACGCAGTTATTCAATCTAATTTAGCTGCCGCAATTGGTGCCACATTTGGTATCGGCTTGCTTGTCTGGTTCTTATTTTCAAGAAAAAAGCAGCTAGATAGCTTAGTTGCTCATTCCAATAATCGTCTGCGAGTTTCAACCACACAATTATTTGTGGAAATTATTGAACAGGCTATTCCATTTATCATTATTGATTCAGGAATTACCTTGTTCTCATTGGTTGACCAATATACTTTCCACCCAATGATTGCTGGTTTGGTTCACGCTAGCTCAGATACAATTGAAGACTGGTACGCACTGTTTGGTTTGAATGCTAACAAGTTAATTATGATTATCGTTTCTTTGGCTAGTGCGATGGCGGTAACTGCAATTCCGCTTTTATCAGCAGCGCATACAAGGGGCGACTTCAGAAGCATTTCTAGACAGATCGCGAATACGATGGACTTGTTCTTATTCGTAATGATTCCAGCCGCATTTGGGATGGCAGCTATTAGTAGACCAATTTATACCGTCTTTTATGGTCCAGATCCACTTGGTAGTAAAGTGCTTTACTTATCCGCATTTACTGCAATTAGCTTGGGATTGTTTACAGTATTAATGGCAATTTTGCAAGGTTTGTCAGAAAATGGTCTAGCTATTAAATACTTAGTTTTAGGCTTAATCTTAAAAGGAATTTTGCAATTTCCAATGATCTTTTTATTCAAGATTTATGGACCGCTAGTTGCTACCAACCTTGGTTTATTGGTAATTGTACTTTTGTCACTCAAACACTTAGAAGTGCAATATAATTTCAATTTGAATAGAACTAGTCGTAGATTAATTGGAATTACTGCTTTTTCAATCGGGATGTTCTTGAGTGTTAAATTGGTAGAAATGGGGCTAGGTAAGTTCTTAAATCCAGATCATAGAATCTCAGCTTTGATTTTAGTAATTCTGTCTGTTGGTGTTGGTATTGCCTTTTATGGCTTTGCTGCATTGAAGACTGATTTAGCCCAGAAGATTATGGGTAGTCGAATCGAAAATATTTTAGTTAAGTTTCACATCCATGGTTAAAATTGAATAAGACAAAAACAACCAATGTTGTCATTTAGACATTGGTTGTTTTTTGTTACATTTAAGGGTTTTAAAACAATGTGCAAAAATTATTCCAGGAGTGTTGCATTTGTAATGATAGCTAATCTGGAGTAACAGCAGTTAAAACAAAGACCCCAATTAGTTCAAGTGCTAAAAAAGTAATTCCAATAGTGGCTGCCATAATAAGCCATCTCCTTATCTGAGAATAAACATCATAATGTTTACTCCAATTCATATTATCCTTTACACCATTTACTTTAACATAGAATTCGCCATAATTAAAGCGCTTTCATAAAAAGATGAGAAAAAAGACGATTTATAGGAAATCGTCTTTAGTGCCCCTGCCAAGGATCTTCATTATATCATTCCCATAAGCAAAAGTTATAGTTGGCTAGTAATAATAAATATTTTTCAAAGAAGGATTATGGGAATAAAATACTAAGTGAAATAAATGATAAGCAATAAATGAGACCGTAAAATATTTTGTGTAAGGATGAATATTTCCTTAATTTTATTTCCCTGAATATTAGAAAAAGGAATCCTTTTCCCGTATGATTGATTTGAACGAAAAACATACTAGAAAAGAGATTCCTTCATGAATGATTTATAGCCCAAGCACTATTTAATCAAGACAAAATTAATGATTTATTGCGCCAAGAAATTGAAAGAGCAGTTAATGATCTGCTAGAAGCTGAATTAACTGCCTTTTTCGGCTATGACCCTTATGCAAGAAGCGGCTGGAATTCCGGCAATTCTAGAAATGGTGCTTATTATCGCAAGATTGATACCCAATTTGGAGAGATTGAAATCCAAGTACCGCGAGATCGCAATGGCAAGTTTCACCAGCACACTCTGCCCGATTATAAACAGCACTCAGATGTCTTAGAAGACATGGTTATCAAACTCTATTCTAAAGGCGTGACCACCAGATAAATAGCTGATTTGATTGAGAAGATGTACGTCAGCCATTACAGTGCCGGACAGGTATCAAACATTTCTAAACAAATGGTTCCTAAAATCGAAGCCTATCATAAACGCAGCCTAAGTGATAAGTTCTTTTGTGTTTATCTCGATGCGACTTATCTTCCATTGCGCAGACAAACTTTTGAACGTGAAGCTGTTTACATTGCCATTGGTATGAAGCAGGCGCTTGTAGAAGCTTATCCTAAAGCTCACTTTCAACGCTGCCTGGTACATGTTATGCGCAATATTTGTGCCAAAGTCCGAGTAGATGATCGTGAAGCAGTCATGAATGACTTTAAGCAAATTCATTAACAGACTAATAAAGCCGACGCTGTTAAAATACTGCATGACTTTTACGCTAAATGGGGTAAGTTATACAGTCACGTGGTAAGAAACTTAAAGGCAATCGAGGCTGATATGCTTGTATTTTATAATTATCCAAAGCAGATCAGACCGTCAATCTATTAAACGAACATGATTGAATCGTTTAACAATATTGTTAAGCGTAAAGCTAAGCCTAAAGCTGAATTTCCAAAAGAGCAATCATTGGACACATTTATAGGCATCCAAGCATTGAGCTACAATGATCGATATTTCAATCGAATCCACAAAGGCTTTGGCCAGGTTCAAGATACCTTGGAATCTTACTTTGATTAGAAGATAAATTAAAAAATCAATCTAAGGGAAAGATCTATTTACACATAAAATTTGACAGTTTCGCGTTTCTAGGTAATAGTACTTTACACCATATATGAATATATTTAGAAAACTGGAGAATAAAATAATGTCTCTATTTAGCAGAAAGAAAAAAGTTGTCATCAACTATGTTGACCTGGATGAAGATAAGAAAATAATTACGAGTACTGGTGAAATAATAGGTAAGGCTGGCAAAGCAGTTGATTACAGTAGTGCTGATGAGCTTAAAAAGTTACCAGATCAAGGTTATAAGCTTAGTTATAACGAGTACGATCCAACTAGTAGTGCACCTGCTTTTTCTAATGAGTCTTTGTATACTTACACTATTTCGTTAAAACATGATACAGAAGAATTAGATCATGCGGATGCTAATTTAGGCATCACTAAAAACGATCTTGAAAGAGTCGGCAAGCAGGTTGTTCATTATAAAGATGCCGCAACTAGAACCCCCTCAAGATAATGTTAGCTATGTTACTTTTAAGCGTAACGTCATGATTGATAAGGTGACTAAGAAGATAGTTGATTCACTTGATTGGCAACCTGAAAAGCAAACTTATTTGATGGTTACCAATCCTGAAATTCCAGGTTATATCACTGAAGACCCAGTAGTTGGTGGAGAAACTGTTACACCTGATGATTGTGATCGTGAATACACCGTTGAATATGAAATTAACCAACAACCTTCTACTGAAGATCAAACGGTTAAAGTTGAATATGTTGATCATGATGATGAAAACCAAGAGATTGTTACCGATACTTTGACTGGCCAAGCAAACATGTTGGTTGATTATGATCCTAAGAACACAATTGAGAAGCTTGAAAAGCAAGGCTACACTTTAGTAGATAATGGATATAATCCAGTTGGTGAAGTCCAATTTTATAGTAATAATGATGACTACGTTCCAACTTATATCATGACGATGAAGCATACAATTGGTCCAGTTGATGTCGATCATCCAAATGACAAAGTTGAAAAAGCAGAATATCTCAGAGAAGTAGAATTCGCCGTTAATTATGAAGGTGCAGGTTCTGCTACTCCAAATAATAATGTTCAAAAAGCTAGATGGACTCGTAGTTTAACTATTGATCGAGTTACTGGTGAAATTTTTGCGGATGGTCAATATATAACCGATTGGCAAGTAGATCGTGAAAATTATGATGATGTACAAGTGCCAGTAGTTAAAGGCTATCATGCCGATAAAAAGTCGATTGCAGGTGCACCAACTCCTGTTTTTGAAACTGACCCTAAAGATCCAACTCAAGTTCTAGATCAACAAGCTGTTCCAACTATAGAGGGTTACAGCTGTGATATTAAGACAACTGCTCCATATGATCCTGCCAAGGATTTGGAGATAACTTACAAGGCTGAAAAAGATGACGACGTTTTAGTTATTCCTGTTGGGCAAAAGAAGGAAAAGGCTGAAAAGAAAGAGTCTGCTAAGCCAGCAACGCCAGAAAAGAAGGAAGAACCTAAGGCTGCTACAGAACCAAAAGCAGCTGTCTCAGAGCTTAAGCCTAAAAAAGATCAAAACGATCAAGTTGCAATTATTAACTTTATCGTTTTGGACAACAATGGTAAGCAATTAACCTCATCTGGTCCACTTACTGGTAAACCAGGTGAAAGCATTAATGATTTGTACAGTACTGAAATTCCATTGAAGGCAATTGCTCAAACTGGTTATCACGTCGTCTTCAACGGTTTTGATGGTGATGGTCAAATTCAAAAATTTAACAACAATGATTTAATGACACGAGTCTTCACCGTTGGTTTGAGTAAGTCAGCTAAGAGTGAAACCAAGGCTAAGGCACCTGAAAAGCAATCCGATGTGGATCTTGATGCAGTCAGAGAAGTTAATAATAAAGATACTGCTGCTATGGCATTGGGTATCGCTGCAACGATTATTAGCTTGATCGGTTTAATCGGTAAAGAGAATAAGTAAAGATTTAGTTAAAAGGGGACAGGAAAAGTCTCCTTTTTAGTAATAATTAGTGTAAGCGAATACAATTAAAAGGTATAATGTATTTAGAAAGAGGGTCATGATTATGGCTGAAGATGAAGAAAGAATTATCAGAAATAAAATCGATGAAATCGTTAACCACGATAAAGAAGTTAAGAAAAATCCAGAATTGATGGATATGTTTAGAGTGGCTTATGGCAGAAGGGATGCAGGCAAACCAATGCAAGAAGTCGCATTAGCTTTGGATAAATCATTGGCAGGCTATATTTCAAGTCATGATAATGATGTTCCAGAAAGCATTTTGGACTTACACCAAGAGATGCAGAACCTATCAGGTATTTAAACGAAATATGTTTGCGATGTAGAATGATTAAATAGGAGGATTTAACGATGAACAATAATAATTCGGAGACAAGTACCTCCCTAAAGCTCATGGCTGCATTGTCCTACATTAGCTATTTCTTTTTACCAGTAATTTTTCCGCTTATTGTGTGGATTGTCGCAAGCGATCGTCCTTTTGTTAAAAAGCATGCTAAGAGGGCATTTTGGAGTCAATTATTCCCAGTTATTTGGGTCTTAGTACTTGCAATAGTAATCGGTTTATATGGTGCTTTTAACACATATTCCATTTCTTGGGGATGGATGAGCATCACTTTAATTGCTGTCACTTGTGTAATTGTTTTGACTAGTTTAATTTACAACGTAGCTTGTGCAATTCGTGTATTAATTGATTAGTAAGTATAAGATGCAGTGTATAGATATACTGCATCTTTATTTTTGAGAATTGTGGAAAAGTATCTGTAAAATAAGTAAATGAAACAAAAATGCAGGCAAATAGTTTGATAGCTATCCGCTTACATATTTGAAAAATAAAGATTCTTAAAAGTCTCACTTGTGAAACAGTGCCATAAACGTTGATATATCAACGTTTTTAATAAAAATAAGTAGTAAATCCACACATATTATTAATTGCTTTATCTATATGTGGTTACTAAAAAAGACGGTCTTAGGACCGTCTTTTTTAGTTCTCGCTGTTTTGATTATCGTCAGATTTCTTATCTTCGTCATCGTGATCACTATCAGCATTATCGTCAGACTTGGTAAAGTTACCGTTCATTGTATTAGGGCGACCGGTTTGATAATCGGTTTCATGTCTTTCCGTTTTTGGAGCAACTTCATTAGGCTCAGGCATTACCATCGCAGCAATAATGTAGAGCGCAGTACCAGGAAAGAAGCCAGTGAAGATGATCAAAGCAGCACCAATAATTCTTACCCAAGCTGGATCCAAGTTGAAGTAATCGGCAATACCGCCAAAAACACCAGCTAAAATTTTATTTTGTGATTTTGTTAATCTCTTTTGCATAGTAATAGCCTCGTTTCTAATAACGCTATTTTATATATGTAATTATACCGCAGAAGTTGTTAGAGAAGCATGTCTGGAGATTACATGAATAAAAAAAGTCTAGCATCCCTGCTAGACTCCATCCTATGCCCGCTAAAGGATTCGAACCTTCACTCAGTCACCTGAACAGCGACCTGAACGCTGCGCGTCTGCCAATTCCGCCAAGCGGGCATTTTTCTTATGTACATGAATAATCATACCAAATATTTGGTAAAATGTAAGCATAAATATACTTTATTATGCAAAAGGATGGAATTTCATGTTTTTTAGTAAAAAGATAAAACGAACTTTTATTAGTTTTGTTGCTGCAATTTCGTTGATTTCATGTGGGGCGGTTTTCACAACGCCAGTACATGCCGACGCTACTAGCAGCTACCAAGCTGATCAACTTAATTTGAACGTTAAGTCTGCTATTGCTATCGATAGCGATTCCGGTCAAATTTTATACGCCAAAAATGCAGATAAAACCTTACCAATTGCTTCAATGACCAAATTGGTCACTGTTTATTTAACTTTACAAGCAATTAAGAATAAGAAGTTATCATGGGACCAAAAAGTAAAGCCAACCGCTCCAATCGTGAAGGTGGCTAACAACACTGAATATTCAAATGTACCACTTAAAATGGGACATTCTTACACTATCAGACAACTTTACCAGGCAACGTTAATTGAATCAGCTAACGGTGCCGCAATGCTTTTGGGTCAAACCATTGCCGGCTCACAAAAAGCTTTCATTAATCAAATGCGTGCGCAAGTTAAAAAGTGGGGCATTGAAGATGCCAAAATCTACACCGCTTGTGGTTTACCTAATGGTAATTTAGGCAAGGATGCTTACCCTGGCGTTAACAAGAACGATGAAAACACTATGTCAGCCAAAGACATGGCAATTATCGGACAAAACTTGATCAAGGATTTCCCAGAAGTTTTGGACACAACTAAGATTGCCCACTTAAACTTTAAGGATGGCAATAAAGTTACTAAGATGGCTAACTTCAACTGGATGCTTAAGGGTCTTTCTCAATATGACGAAGCATACCCAGTTGATGGTTTAAAGACTGGTACCACTGATGCTGCAGGTGCTTGCTTTATCGGTACAGTTGAACACAGTGGTGCGCGTTTGATCACTGTAGTTATGGGTGCACGTCACCAAGACGGTACCGATCCATCACGTTTTATCCAAACTAAGAAGTTGATGAACTTTATTTTCAACAAGTATCGTCCAATTACGATGACTGCTGGCAGTCAAATGAATGGTGCTAAGTCAATTAAGGTTACTGATGGTGACAACGCAACTACTAACTTGGGCTTGAAGAACAGAACTACTATTTGGGATCCAGCAGATGGCAAGACTTTAGTAGCTAGCTTAGATAAAAAGACTGTTGAAGCACCAATTACCAAAGATCAAACAATCGGCAATTACCAATTCAAGTCTGGCAATGAAAAGATTGTTTCTTTGTCAAACCCTAACGGCATGAATGTTAAAGCAAAAGCCTTATCAGCTAATGGTAAAGTCAACTTCTTTGTAAGAATTTGGCGCTGGCTTTTCGGAGGCAGATAAAATGACAGAAATTACTGAAGCGATATTAAAAAAGGTTATTACGAAGAGATCAAGTGATACGCATAAGGGTGATTATGGTCGAATCCTTTTAATTGGCGGTGGCGAAAACTATGGTGGCGCCATTATTATGTCGACTTCAGGAGCGGTCAATAGTGGTGCAGGACTTACCGCTGTCGCAACCCATCCGGTCAATTTAACTGCGCTTCATGCACGTTTGCCTGAAGCAATGTTTATCGATTGGCGGGATGCCAAGCTGGCTAATTTGATTAAAAATATGGACGTCGTGGTTTGTGGACCTGGACTTGGCATGTCCGATTTAGCCAAGCAAATTATGGTTATTCTGAGAAGATGTACTTCAGAAAAACAAACGGTAGTCCTAGATGCCAGTGCGCTTGACTTGATTAGTCAAGATAAATCGCTTTTACCAACGAATGCAGGTCATTTAATTCTTACGCCCCACCAAATGGAATGGCAGAGACTGAGTCAAATTAGAATTCCATTTCAAACAGATAGTGCCAATATTGATGCTTTGAACCAACTAATTCCAGATAGTAATGCGATGTTGGTTTTAAAATCAAATCATACCCATATCTATGATGGCAAAGGTCAAGTTTTCGTTAACCCTTTGGGCAATCCAGGTATGGCAACTGGCGGCATGGGCGATACGCTTGCCGGTATTATCGGCGGCTTTGTAGCTCAATTTGGTCCAAGCGTCGACACTGTTCTGGCAGCTGTTTACATTCATTCTCTAGCTGGCGATTTAATTAATAAGGATAACTACGTTGTTAAACCAACTGAGGTTTCTAAAGTATTGCCTAAATTAATGAAAAAGTATTCAGAATTATCGTAAACATGTTAAAATCTTAAGTATAGTAAAATAGCATCCCGATTCAGGGATGTTTTTTAGCGTAACGCTTTAATATGCGCGAAGCATTAATTATAATAGTTAAGATTATTTTTAAAAAAGAAGATTAACACGTTTATGAAGAAAAACATTATTATTGGAGTGGCCAGTATCGTATTGGCTTTTGGAGCAATTATCAGTTTAGCTAACGGTTGCGCACCAAAGTCTGATATCTCTCAAGAAGTAGCTACCACTCAAAGTAAGACGACTAAACCAAAGAAAAAAGCTAAGAAAAAGGCTAAACAAAATACAGAAATTTTTCGTCCATATAAAGATCCTAAGGATTTAAGAAAAGAAGGCACTTGGCGTCAAAAGAGTGAGACTAAGAAACATCCTAAGATTAGTCCAACAGAAAAAGATTTAACTTTACGTGTCTCACTTGAAGGCAATCGTACTTACTTGTTAAGAAAGGGCAAGGTAATTTACACCATGCTTTCTACTGGCGGTATTTTCAAGAAGGGTAAATCTCTTACGCCAACGGGTACTTACAGTATTCAAGGCGGACGCGGCGATAGTTTCTTCAATTATAATTTAGGAGAAGGGGCTAACAACTGGACAAGCTGGAGTCCTGATAATGTTTACTTATTCCACTCTGTACCTACTAAAGGTGATGGCAGCTACAATTTAAAGGAAACTGCTAAATTAGGTAGAACGCAAGGCTCTCACGGCTGTATTCGTTTAAGTGTTCCTGACTCTAAGTGGATTATGGATAATATTCCTAATGGTACTAAAGTAGTCATCAAGAATCATTAAAAAATTAGACAGATATGCAAATGATCATACCTGCTTTTTTCGTTAAAATTTGTGGCACGCCTTTATCATTCCTGTTATAATCATCTTTGCTAGTAGGTTAAAAGTAGTAGTTATTTTTCTGTTTTAGCGAGTCCAAGTTGGTGGAAGTTGGATATCAGAGAATAATGAAGGCGTGTTTAACTGATTAAAATAATGATTTAAATAAGCGGATACTTTGTATCAATTTGAGTGGTACCGCGGGTTAGTAACTCGTCTCTTTCTAGATAATAGAAAGAGGCTTTTTTATTTGAAAAGAGGAAGAAAATGGACTTTAAAAACGAAGTAGTTGATTTAGTTTCAAGCCAAGTTGATTTGCCTAAAGAAAAAATTGCTGCATTAATTGAACGTCCAAAGAATGCTAAGATGGGTGACTACGCTTTTCCAGCATTTATTTTGGCTAAGACTATGCACAAGAATCCTGCAATTATTGCCAAGGATATTGCTGAAAACTTAAGCAGTGATGACTTTACCAGCATCCAAGCTGTTGGTCCTTACGTTAACTTTGCCATTGACCATGAAAAGCTTGTTTCATCAACTTTGAAGGATGTTTTAGCTGAAAAGGAACACTACGGTGATCAAAAGTTAGGTGAAGGCAACGTTCCAATTGATATGTCATCTCCTAACATTGCTAAGCCAATGTCAATGGGGCACCTTCGTTCTACTGTAATTGGTAACTCAATTGCCAAGACGATGGAAAAAGTAGGCTATACTCCAATCAAGATTAACTACCTTGGTGACTACGGTACGCAATTTGGTAAGTTAATTGCTGCTTACAAGCACTGGGGTAACGAAGAAGACGTTAAGAAAGACCCAATTATGAGTCTTTTCCACTACTACGTAAGATTCCACAAAGAAGCAGAAGATAATCCAGAACTTGACGATGAAGGTCGTGAATGGTTCAAGAAGCTTGAAGATGGCGATCCAGAAGCCGTTAGATTATGGAAATGGTTCCGTGAAGTTTCACTTAAGGACTTCAAGCGCATTTACAACGAATTGGGCGTAACTTTTGATTCATACAATGGTGAAGCATTCTTTAACGACAAGATGCAACCAGTTATTGATGAATTGAAGGAAAAAGGTCTTTTACACGAATCTCAAGGTGCACAAGTTGTTGACATGGGACCTGACGAAAACCCAGCAATTATCGTTAAGTCAGATGGTACTTCAATTTACTTAACTCGTGATTTAGCTGCTGCTGAATGGAGAATGAAGGAATACAACTTCGTTAAGATGCTTTACGTTGTTGGTAACGAACAAGCGCAACACTTTGTTGAACTTAAGACTGTGCTTAAGAAGATGGGTTACGACTGGGCAGACGAAATCCACCACGTTCCATTTGGTTTGATTACTCAAGGCGGTAAGAAATTATCAACCAGAAAGGGTAACGTTGTCTTCCTTGATCAAGTATTGAAGGATGCAGTTTCTCTTGCTAAGAAGCAAATTCAAGAAAAAAACCCAGATTTGGCTAACCAAGACCAAGTAGCTCATGATGTTGGTGTAGGTGCCGTTGTTTTCCACGACTTGAAGAATGATCGTCTTGATAACTTCGACTTTAACTTGGAAGAAGTCGTTCGTTTCGAAGGCGATACTGGTCCTTACGTTCAATACACCAATGCTCGTGCTCAAAGTGTATTGCGTAAAGCTGCCGCGATGGGCGAAAAGCCAAGTGACACTGATTTAGCTCTTGATGATGATTGGGCATTTGCCGTAGCTAAGGATTTAGCAGACTTCCCAAGAATTGTGGCTAGAGCTAGTGAAAAGTTTGAACCATCAGTAATTGCTAAATATTCTCTTGATTTAGCTAAGAAATTTAACAAGTACTACGCAAACGTGAAGATTTTAACTAAGGACGATAAAATTGGTGCTCGTCTTGCCTTAGTTCAAGCTACATCAATCGTCTTGACTGAATCACTCAGACTTTTAGGCGTAAATGCTCCTAAGGAAATGTAAGCAAAATCGTGAAAATTTAAAAAATAGCGCTTACATTTTGTGAAAAATTGTTCATAATAGAATTATTAAGGTACAATATGCTTGTAAGATATTTAGGAGGTATTTTTTTATGGCTTATTTTGACAACGGTAATCAAATCTTTAAGGATGCTCGTAGAAACCACTATGCTGTAGGTGCTTACAACACTAACAACTTGGAATGGACTCGTGCAGAATTGCGTGCTGCAGAAGAAACTAGAACTCCATTGTTGATCCAAGTATCAACTGGTGCTGCTAAGTACATGGGTGGTTACAAGTTCGTTAAGGACATGGTAGCTGACCAAATGGATTCAATGAACATCTCAGTTCCAGTTATTTTGAACTTGGACCACGGTGACTTTGAATCAGCTAAGGAATGTATCGCACTTGGTTACTCATCAGTTATGTTTGATGGTCACAAGCTTGATACTGAAGAAAACTTGGCTAAGACTAAGGAAATCATCAAGTTAGCTCACGAACGTGGTATTTCAGTTGAAGCTGAAATTGGTAAGATTGGTGAAAACCAAGGTGCTGACGGCGGTGAATTAGCATCAGTTGAAGACGCTAAGACTTTCGTTGCTGCTGGTGTTGACAAGCTTGCTTGTGGTATTGGTAACATCCACGGTGTATACCCAGAAGGCTGGAAGGGCTTGAACTTCGACCGTCTTAAGGAAATTGCTGAAGCAGTTCCAGAAGAACCACTTGTATTGCACGGTGGTTCAGGTATTCCTGAAGACCAAGTTAAGAAGGCTATTTCACTTGGTATCGCTAAGGTTAACATCAACACTGAATTCCAATTAGCATTCCAAAAGGCTACTCGTGAATACATCGAAGCTGGCAAGGACTTAGACAAGGGCAACAAGGGTTATGACCCACGTAAGTTGTTATTGCCAGGTACTGAAGCTATTACCGACGCTATGAAGGAAATGATTGGCTGGTTAGGTACCAAGACTATTGATGACGAACTTAAGGATGCATCATTCGACCGTTCATCATTAAACGAAGAATAATCATTCGATAATTATTAAGAATAAAGTCTAGCGTTTGCTAGGCTTTATTTTTTTGCAGATTTGCTTTAGATTCTAGCTAATTGAACTTACTATAAAAGAAATATAAAATGAAAAGTACGAATTATAAAAAATCTATAAAATAGAAAATTCAATTATAAAAGAAGTATAAAAAGAGATTACATCTTGAGGATTGAAAAATAAATAATGAGTAAGTACGATAAATTATGGCAATATATCAAAGATAATAAGACTGGGAATTTTGAGCTTTCCTTTGATGAGATTGGTCAACAGGCTGGAAGTGACCTTAGACAATTCTTTTTTACGCTATAAAAAAAGAATTGCCAGCATATGGCTTTGAGGTTCAGAAAATTTTATTGAAGAATAAAGTGGTGAAGTTTCATCAGTTGTAATGAAAGTTATTAATAACTAAAGTAGTAATTTGTGATAATATTTTCAAAATTGGTAGCTATGCTTTGTTTTAGAAAAAGACTAAGATATGAATAAAAATGGGAGGATTAATAAGTTACTATGAAGAAGGTTTTATCTTGGCCAGTATATTATCAACTATCAGAGATTTATACGGCGCCGTTAAACGTAGTGTGGTTTGTCTTTGGCGCGGCAATGGCGTTTCAACAATATCACATGTTTAATTTGATTATCTTCATGGCAAAGATCGACATTTTTTGACTGATATAAATTCAATTGGACGACTGAAGTTACCTTTGACTGATGTTAGGAATTTAGTGTGGATTAGCTACTTTATCTCAGCGATTCCGGGTATCATTTTGGTTTATCGTACTGGTTGGCCCGTACTAATAATGGGGATTGTGGGGTATTTTATTGGAATATTTTACACTGCAGGGCCTAAGCCGCTGAATGCAACACCGATCTGTGAATTAGTGGTATCTTTTTTATTTCGTATTTCATTATATTAGTAAGTATCTATGTTACAATTTATGGCGTCTATCCTTTGACCTGGAACTTGGCGTTAACCACTGTGATAAGATGTTTGCCTTTAACACTTATTTTCTATGCTTTGCAGTTAGCCAATAATACTTGTGATTTGCACGAAGATTTAAACAATGGACGCCATACTTTAGCCAGTTATACGGGAAAAAAGAATGCTCTTAAAATAATTAAGGCGTTGATTATTGCGGGATTACTGTTTCCAATTGCCGTTGTTCTTTTTGGTTTGGCAAAATGGCCACTGATTTTTAGTTGCTTTTTGTTGCCGATATTATGGCCAAAATTAAAACAATTCTTTGAACATCCGGATAAACAGACCACCTATTTACAAATGATTAAGTATCTATCAATATTCTTTATTACGTATATAGCCATTTACACAGTTTTGGTTTTAGTTTAAGTATAAAAGGTTTCGTTGAGCAGGATAGGAGAGACTATCCTGCTTTTTTGGAAGCAAATTTGATATCCAAGGCGGGGAAATATGACGAGTTGCTAAGAATGAGGGAAAATATGATATTATATCTCCGAATTATGATTATTGATGAAAGAGGTATAAACAATGAAATTGAAAAAAATTTGGATAGGTTTGTTAATGTTTGCAGGAGTTGTAGCAATATTTGTGGCTATGCCTAAACAAGCAAATGCTGCATCTGATGGAAATGTGAGTGAACAATATGCTACTGCTGTGATTAGTGAGCAGAATGTAAAGCTGGGAGAAAATGTTGTTGGAAGTAATGAAAATGCTAGTCCTTTTGTGAATTTCACTAGAGAAATACCAGGAACCACAAATTGGTGGCATGTTTTATATAACAAATGGAGAAGACATGGAAAGAGATAAAAATGTCCAATTTAATGTTTGAGATAATACTGCAAACTATATTTATTATTATTTCTGTTACTTTTGATATTTTAATTTTTGATAGAATATCTCTTTCCGCACGTAATAAAAAAGATAAAACTTTTTTAAGCTTGTTTACTGGATTTATAATTCTTATAAGTATAGTAAGTTCCATATTTTTTAATAGTTTTTATTTAATAACAACGATATGTGAAATCGTGGGATTATATATCTATTTTGGAATAGTTAGAAAGAAAAATAAGAAACTTGTTTTAGGGTCAGCTATAATTTTTAGTTTAGTTGATCTTATTTTTATGGTGAGTGAAAGGTTAATAAATTCACTTTTTTTGTTATTCGATTCAGAAAGTCAAATATATCTGTGGGATATTCTAATAGATATCGTAGTACTACTTGTTTTGTATAGATACAATGAAAGGATCAGGGAGTTTCTTACAGATATTAATAGTTCAATATTTTTAGGAATTATTATATATTTGTATGTTTCAATTGAACTGGTGAATTATTATTTATCTAGTGATCGAAGGGCTGTAGAAGTTATTCAAATTTCTTTGGGTTTATTAGTGTTGCAAACTTTTTTTGCAATTCTTGTTTATGCTGGAATGGTACATATTCAAAAGGATTTATTGACTAGACAAGAACAAGAACAACAAAAACTGCAGTTAAAATTAACAGAAACAAAGAGAGAAAATACAGAAATTAGAAATAGAGAACTAGCATTAAAAGAGCAACAGCTACAGATAGAAAATGCTCAACTAAAAGAATATTCTAATTATCTTGATAAAAATGAAGATGAACTCCGTCATTTTAAGCATGATTATGAGAATCTTTTAAACAGTTTGAAAATTAGTGCAGAAAAAGGGGATAGTGAGTCTGTTGTAAAACAGCTGGCAGAATATACTGATACTCAGATTGATGAAAAAGCACTTCGTAAATATAAAGGTGTTAATCATATTCATGTTGAAGAATTAAAGAGTATTGTAATTACTAAGTTAGCTAAGCTCTATAATGAAGAAATTTCTTATAGTTTTGGTTGTGATGTGGAAATTTATAATATCCCAAAGTCAGTAAATATTTTTGATATAGTACGGATTATTGGGATTACATTCGATAATGCGATTGAAGAGAGCCAAAGTTTGATTAAGCAAACTGGTAATACTGATAGTGCTAAAGTTGATGCTATGTACTATCAAGAAGATGGCAATTTTGAATTCCGAATTCGAAATCGAATAGCAGCAGATACTAGCTTGGCTTCTGATATCCTAAGTAAAGATGGTTATTCTACTAAAAAACATCATACTGGTATTGGATTAGCCAATGTTAAACAAATAGAGTTAAAGTATGAAGAATATATGCTTGTGAATTATGGAATTGAGAATGGCTGGTTCAATTTTGAGTTAGAAATTATGCCAGATAACGAAGGAGGAATAGAATGAAATATCCAGTATTCATTTGTGATGATGATCAAATGCAAGTAAATGATATAGTCAAAATGATTGGAAAAGCTGAAGAAATTCTTTCTGATGAGCATGCTATTGAATTTGATGTGGCGTTTACAACTACTTTTGCAGACGCAAAGAAGTTTTTGAAAGATAATATCTATACTGGAGGTGTTTATCTATTAGATATAGAACTTGGTAAAGAGATCGGTCAAAATAATGGTTTTGATTTAGCAGAATTGATTAAGAACCAAGACAAGAGAGCACAGATTATCTTTATTACGACGCATGCCGACTTATCTTTGATTTCTTTTGAGAGAAGACTTGGTCCTGTTGACTATATTGTAAAACCGAGAAATAAGGAAGATTATGATAGATTTAAACAGCGGCTTGTTGCTACGTTAGAAATTTCTATTTCAAATATTGAGAATTTTGATTATACAGAAAAGCTAACTTTTCATTATAAAGTGGGAAGACAAGTGAGAAACATAGATATTGATGATATTATTTATATTTCGACCACCAAAACACCACATAAGCTAATTATGGTGAATGTAAGAGGCGAAAATCAATTCTTTGGCAGTATCAATCAATATGCTAAGGAGTCTGCGGCTTTAGTAAAGATTAGTCAATCTTGTTTAGCCAATCCTAAAAATATAAAATTAATTGATTTGCCGAAGTACAAAGTAACGTTTGTAAACGGTGATACTGTTGATTTTTCACAATCGGCGTATAAAAGAATGAAAAGATTGTTTGATAAACAATAGAAAAAGGCAAATATGATGTCAAAACGGGACAAATATGATAAAAAGTTTTTTAAACTAAAATATGTGGCATAATATGTATCGAATTGAAAAATGAGGTAGTAAAATTTTCCATGAGAAAAAGGTTGTGTTTAAAATGAAATTTCAAAAATTAGTAACGAGTGCATTATTAGTAGCTGGTACTGCTAGTGCATTGGCTGTTGTACCTGTATCAGTAAATGCTGCAACTAGCAAGACTGCTCCTGTAGTAGCAGTTCAAAACAAGGCTAACTTTACCAAAGAAGGTTATATCATGCGTGTTCTTAACGATCGTGATGCATCCCCAATCTACGTTGGCAAAGCTAACTACAATAAATTGGTTAAGAATGTAACCCCGGCTAAAGGTGCTAAGACTATCAGTCCTAAGAAAGTACAAAAGGTTAAGTTTAGAATTGAAAAGGTTCTTAATGTAAAAGGTCGCGGCGCTGGTGCTCCAGTATACTTGGTCGCTTCAAAGGATAAAAAGTATTCAACTTGGACTACTCAAGCCTTCTTGCAATACTACTACTTGAACAGCAAGTCTATGCAAGGCGTGACTAAGCCACTCAAGAGAATTGCTAATAGATTAAACACCAGCCTGAAGAAGGCAAACAACAAACGCGACTTTAATGCTGCAATGAAAGCTGCTAAGAAGTTGCGTGGCAGTCAAAGAGATTTCGTTTTACGTTCATTGAATCAACTAAAGAAGGATGGCTCCATGAATGTAGAAGGAAAGAACTTGTTATTATTTGGCTTGTAAAATTAAGATATTACGTAGTAAAGCTCAGTTATTCGCTGAGCTTTATTTTTTTGTGAACGCTAGTCGACAAACAGTATAATGAACTTATATCAAAAATATTGAAATGGATTAAAGTTATTTAGAAAAGAAGATGGAAAATGGCTAAAAAAGTTACGCCACGCTTGGTGATGGCGATTTTATCGGCAGGGATGCTCTCATTTTTGGGAATCCTTGATGAAACGGCAACGACAGTTACTTTTCCAATCTTGACTAGAGACTTTGCGATTACTACCGATCAAGTTCAATGGGTTAATACCCTGGTGTTGCTAGTGATTGCAACGATTGTGCCAATTAGTTCACAGATCAGGTTGAGAATTCCTACCAAAAAAATATTTATTCTAGGAGTTTCATTATTTATATTGGGCTTACTGATTGATATCGTTACTCCATGGTTTGATCTTTTGTTAGTAGGTCGAGCCTTGCAAGGAATTGGTACCGGTATAGGCTTGCCGCTGATGTATAACATTATCTTGGCTGAGGTGCCAAAAGAAAAGCTGGGCTTCATGATGGGGATTGGAACGATGATTACCGCTTGTGCCGTAGCCTTTGGTCCGGTGTTTGGTGGTATCGTGACTGATGCGCTTAATTGGCGCTGGATTTTTATCATTTCACTGTTTCCGATAGTAATTAGTTTACTAACAGGAATCTATTCAATTCGCCAGATCAATCCTTTGCAGAAGGTGAAGATCAAGTACGGTCAGTGGCTGTCTCTTGCTGTTGCTTTAGTTTGCTTAATGCTAGGCTTTACTCGAATTGCCAAATATTCATTCCTGTCAGTTCCAGTTTTAGGCTTTTTAGTTTTAGGAATCATTAGCTTATTAATTTGGCTAAAAATATCTTGGTCCGATAAGGAAGCCTTGATTAGTCCTCAATTATTTAAAAATTTGCGTTTTAGCATGCAACTAATTGCCTATTGTTTTGCTAAAATTGCGACTTTGGCCTTAGGCTTCATCTTTCCAATCTATGTGCAAGCCGTTAATCATGGATCCGTTTCTCTGGCTGGTTGGATTACATTTCCAGGTGCGGTGATAAACGCCTTGATGGCAGCCTTAGCAGGAAAGCTGCTCGATAAAAAAGGTGCGCGTTTGCCGATCATTATTGGCGTAATTGCCAGTCTAACTAGTTTGATTTTGATGAATATATTAGCACCACTCAGCAGTATTGCCATTGTATTATTGTATGTTCTTTATTATGGCGGTTATGGGATGTGTTTTGGCAGTCTGATGACCAGTGGATTGATTACTTTGAGCAAAGCCAACCATGCCCAAGGCAATGCGATCTTCAATACTTTGCAGCAATTTTCTGGAGCACTCGGAACTGCATTAGCTGGGACTTTGATTGCGATTGCACAAAATAATCATGTAGGTAATGGTACGGCAATAGGTTCTAAGTGGACGTTTATGGTGCTGCTTGTGCTGATAATTGTTAATTTAGTCCTTGCACTAGTATTTGTACCGAAGAAGAAAAGTAAATAGTAAAAGGTTAAATTTATGACTTTAAAAAAATGCCTGAATTGTCAATTTAAGTGCAACAGTTAGGTTATGAAGAGATATATTGCTTGAAGAGTTCTTCTGCCGTGTGATATTGGAGGATTCGGCGATGCTTGTGGTTAATGGCATTAGTTGCTTGTTGAACATAAGTAGCTGTCTTTCATGCTTTTACCCTCAGGGAAGAATTGACGCAAAAGACCGTTGCAGTTTTCATTTGTGCCTCTTTCCCAAGGAGAATACGGATGAGCAAAGTAGATCTGGCAATTCTTAATTTTTGTCATATCCGCAAACTCAGAACCGTTGTCAAAAGTAAGAGATAGTTGTATCAACAAGAACAGGCTAAAGCGACTAAAGAAGCTAAATAAAAAGATCGATGATCACCGTTTTTTAGGCTCTCTGTCAAATCGTGTTGATAGAAGTCAACTATAATTTAATAATTGGATTA
>OODN01000380.1_pt1 | contig 28351 bp, 15 predicted proteins | sample 1671651 | NCBI WGS metagenome assembly OODN01 (sample SAMN06348178, study PRJEB24527) | human gut metagenome | biome: human gut; feature: ankylosing spondylitis patient; material: feces | host: Homo sapiens | place: China | collected 2015-10 | reverse complement strand
TCATTGACTATAAAGAAGTAGTACAAATACGCTCTTGAGTTCTCAAACCACCACCACTCACCCGCCTCGAGGCACCCCAACCGGGGAACCACTCGCCGAGCGGCAGCAAGAGATAAACCTACAGCACAATCCCATTCCACGCAAATCGAGCATGACAAGACAAGACGCGAACCCTTGCAAACACTGGAAAGCGTCGGCGTGTCGAAAACACGGGAAAAACGGGCTGTGGACGCCATCGCGTAGCGAAAGACCGTCGGAAAAACCCTGAAACACCTCACCGCAAACCAACATCCGGGCGTGTCGCAACCACACTATCCGTTTACGGCCCATCCCCCAAGCCAACCCATCCGAGAAAACCTCCCAGCCGAAAGCTGAAATAGGAGAAACAGAAGAAAGCAGATAAACGAAACCGCACCGCCGATCGTTGTCCTGAACACATTCAGATCCCAACTGATCGAAAGTGCGGTTTTGCATATGCGTGTGCAAGCGACGGCAGAACAAGGCAGCGCAGCCAAAAATCGATTAATCGGTGCAACCGAAACGGTAGAGCGCCCAGCCCTGGCCATACTGCGAATAATCGGCAACCTTCACCAACGTGCCGCCATCCACATACGCATCAATCAATTCCTCATTGTGGAAGGAATCGTACTGGGCGCGATACGGGAATGACTGCAGACTCTGCGCCTGGTCGCCCATCGTAAGGAAGTATTCCGGAGCGTCGGTCAGCGGACATACCGTGCCGAGCACCTGCTGCGCATCGCCGGAAGCAAACGCGGTCTCCACTTTGCCGAACGGAGCGGATGGCACATCGGTGCGCGCATTGATGATCGGATACAGCATGTTCGCGTTGAACAGCGTCTCCGCATACATCGAACCGTTCAACGGATCGGAAATGATGGTGGCCTGGGTGCCCGTACGTTTCGTGACCTTGCGCAGCACAGCGATCTTTTGCTCGGTGAGCTGCTCGTTGGGGTCGCTTTGGTTCAGACTGGAATGCGCGATGATCGTGTCGCGAGCCGCGGAACGCGATGGGCATACGATCTGCGCGGAAACCGCAAGTATCGCAATCACAAGGAATACGGCGATTAGAACGATCCAATTGGAAGCGAAAGAAGCGTTCTTCACGGAAGAAACAGCAGACGCAGAAGAAAGGGAAGGAACGGAAGAAGCACTATTCTTCGTGGAAAAGGACGATGCAGAAGGAGCGAAAGAAGCGGATGCGGCGCACGCGGAAACGCATTCGGCAAGAGCGTTGATTCCAATGACAAGCAGCGGCAGCGCGACCAGCGGAAGCATGGTCATAATACGGTTTTCATCGCGATACCACGGAGCGCTGATGATATTCGGCAACGCGCCGACCAGCGTGACCGTACACACATACACCAGCGCGACCAGCAGGAATGCGGCCGTCAACGCAATCACGTCACGCAGGCGATCGTTGCGACGAAGTCGAGATGATTCGGACGACGCGGACGCGGCATCAGTGGCGTTGGAGTGCGACGCAGGTGGCGGACAGGAAACGGAAACCGGGGAATCAGCGGCGGAAACCGCAATATCAGAAGTCGAAGCATCAACATCGACATCAGCAGAAGCCACGGGAACCACAGTGGAAGCAGCCGACGAAAACGAATCCGAAGCACGCGCAGCCGCGCGGCGGGAAGCGCAAACGAAAGCGGCCGCAGTTCCCGCAATCAGCAACAGTGCGAACAGAATCGCAGGAAAACCGTCAAGCCCATCCGTGAGACAGAACGAAATCGACTCCCACAAATTCTTGGACGGCTGATGGCTATGGAACCAGGAAGCGGGATTCGCCCAACGGTCCGATTTGAACGACGTAAGCATCAACGCCACAAACGCCACCGCACCGACGCACATGGCAATGAACGCGCCAAGAATCAGCTTCCACGGCAAGCGCAGCACAATGAACGGCACCAAAATCAGAGCATACGTGAATGCGATACGCGGGTGCGCAACGAGGCAAACCACGCCTGCGACAGCAGCGATCGCAAGCCATTTTGCTATATGCTCGCGCGCGGCGATCGCATCGAACAAGCGCAATGTGGCGGCGATGAGGAACGGCAGCAGCGACGTGGCGAAACCGAATGCGATCAGCGGACCGGCATTCAGCAGTCCGTACGGGTGGCACACCGAGCTGACGGCAAGCACGGGCACGAACAGTCCAATCAGATTCCGCAGAACGAAAGTAGCGTCGAAAGTGACGTTATATTGCCGATTCACAGCTGACGATACCTGCTGATTTGAAACATTCGACGATTCAGATACGGACGACGATTCAGGCGTAGACGATGCTTGAGAAATACGTGAAATTGGATTGGAAATTGGATTACCGCGATTCCAACGTTGCAGGAAATACCTGCGTAATACCAGCATTCCGGCAGGGAAAATCACGCCCGAAGCAATGATCCACGTGATATTGAATGCCGCGTAGATCGAACATTGCACGCCGAACAGCGCCGCGATCTTAATCACAAGGTAAGCACAGACGTGAAACAACGGCGGATAAAACGAATCATGCGGCCACAAATGCAGAGCCGCCCCCAATCCCTCGTCAAGCAGACGGTGAATGAAATAGTAATGCGCGGGGGCATCGCTGCTGACGATCGGCGTATTCCACACCGTGGAGGGGAACCACGCAATCACCAGGCATAGTGCGGACGCGACGCCGATAATCGACGTAAGCCACGGCAATAACGCGCGGAGCGATGCAGGACGCAACATCGCGTGGCACCGCTGCAGGCCATGTTTCTGCCCGGACGGACCGCCCTTGGCCGAATCATTCCTGGCTGGACCATTCGTAGCCGAACCATCCTTGGCCGAGCCATTCTGCCGAGCCTGAGTCTGCACATAAGCCTGCACATGAGTTCGCGCACGAGCCTGAGCCGAGCCACAATCGCCCGACACGGAACCGGTATTCGTAATCTGTTCGGAAGTCATCGATTCCATCGTAGCGAGTGCCGCAACCATGCTCAACGCTTATTCTCTGGAATCACTTTTCAGGAATCATTCAGACTTCATGCAGGGGTATAACAGTGTTGCGCAAGAAAACAATCACGTTGGAAGCCCAAGATGATTGCACGGGACGCATCATGCGCTACGGGCCTGCCTTGCTGCGGAGCGCGCGTCCCGGCCAACGCTGACGTCGGCATGCGCCGGCGCGCTATAACAGAGAACTGGAGAAGTACCGCATGTTCGTTCTCAAGAACGCATGGGCGGCGCTTGGTCGCGTCAAATGGCGCACCGCGCTGATCGCCCTACTCGCACTACTGGTGTCTTTCTCGGCTGCCGTGGACTTGGCAGTGATTCGAGCCGACGACACCGCCAATAATGAAACATACCAGTCGCAAAAAGCCACGGCGGTGATTCGGCCGAACGCGCAAACACAAGCCAAGCGCGACGGTGCCGATTCCAGCTATACCGACAAGTATTTGACGTGGGAAAAGTACAGCACGTATGCAACGGCCGCACAGAGCAACAACGTGACCTTCAATTACACGTTGGCAACATCGGTGCCGGTGCGCGAAAGCAAGTCGTTGCAGGCGATCGCCGCGAAAAACGACACCAGCGAAGACAAGACCGGCGGCAACCTGACCCTGCAGGCGTTCTACACGTTGGATGCCGCGAAAATCAACGACTACGGCTACTACAAGGTAGTCAAAGGCAAGCATCTGAGCTATAAGACGCAGAGCGACGGCGTGCTCATTTCGCAGGCGCTGGCCGATAAGAACAATCTCAAGGTCGGCGACAAGGTGACGGTCGGCAATCCGTCGAAGGCTTCCGACACATACACGTTCACCGTGCGCGGCATTTACGAATACGACAGCGACGTGCCTGAGGGCAACGGTTCCGACGCGAAATACGCAAAGGACAATCGTGAGAACGTGATCTACACGACGTATATCAACTTCGCCAAGAACGGGCTTGACACGACGGAGGCCACGGGATGGGGCGTTCCGAATCTGAATATCATCTTCTCGCTGGCGAATCCTTCCACCTACAACACGTTCGTGCGCTTGGTGAAGAAGGCCAAGTTGGACACGAAGACGTACGAGATCACCTCGCCGTCGCTTACCGCTTACAAGAAGTCGATCGAGCCGCTTGATTCCGCCGCTTCGGCAGCGCGCATCATGCTGATTGCCGTGACGATTGTCGGTGGCATCGCTTTGCTGGCATTGATTGCATGTGCTGCGATTGGCGGCCGCCGCGATGAGATCGGCATGGCGATGATCACAGGTGTGACCAAGGGCCGTTTGGGATGGCAGTTCATGCTGGAAACGTTCATGATGACGGTTCCGGGTTGGATTGTCGGTTTGGTTGCGGGCGCGCTGTTGGCGAAGCCGATCGGCACCGCATGGGCCGGCGGGCAGGCTGTGTCGATGACGTCCGCTTCGGTGTGGAACGTGATCTGGTACGGCTTTGGGGCATGCCTGGTGCTTGGCATCGTGGCATTCGCGCGCGTGGCCTGCTTCAACCTGAACCAACTGTTTGAGGAACGCTCGGAGGTGAAGGCATGAGCGACAACATGAATGATAAGAACGAGAACCTCGACGAGATCGTGGTCGACGAGACTGCCGAGACCGCATCAAACGAGACCGTCGATGATGTTGCGACTGACGATATTGCAGCTGACGCATCTTCCGCTGATTCCATTGAATCCATCGATTTTGCGGTGGTATACGACGATGACAATGCAGATATCGAAATTGCCGCAACTGACGGCGCGGAAATTTCCGACGATGTAAACGATGGCGATGCTGTGGTATCTGCAGATAATGCAGATACCACCGAAGTTGCAGATGACGCTGCAACTGCTGCTGATACTGCGGATGGTTCGGATGTGGTCGCCAACAATGCGAATCAGGTGAAGGAAACGCTTGCCTTGCGTTCTTCCGACGAACCGACCGTGCTGGAATCGCATGAAATGGTGAAAGCCGATTCCGCAACCAGCGTCTCCTCACAGCTCGACCGCGAAATCAAGCATCATCGCAAGAAGGATGCGTTTTTCTTCAAAGCGAATCCGACGTTCGCACTCGATCATGTGACCGTGACCAATCGCAAGACCGGCCGCAATATTCTCGACGACCTGTCGCTGTCGTTCCATGCGGGCGCCACGCATGCGGTGCTCGTGGACGCGGAGGATCGCGAACAGCATCAGACGTTGCTGGCCACCATGGTCGGCATGGTGCGCACGGACCGCGGCAACGTGATGCACAAAAGCACCAACCTGAGCGACGTCGAACCGGTCGAAATGTTGGGACACCGCATCGGATTCATTCCGCAACGTTTCGCTTTCCGCCCCGATCTCGACGCGGAAAGCAATGTACTGTACGCCATGGATGCGTCGAACCGCAACTTCCTCAAGCCGAAGCCTGTGATCGCCCGCGAACTGCTCAAGCGCGTGGGCTTCGACGAAGTGACGTCCGGCCTGGCAGTCGGCGAAGTAAGCGAACTGAACCAGCGCCGCGTGGCCATCGCTCGTGCGCTGAGCTGCGAGGCTGAAGTGATCATCGCCGACGAGCCGACCGCTGGATTGGATGCCGACGATGCGGCCGTGGTGTTGGATCTGTTGAAGAAGTTCAAGCGCGATGCCGATCGCAGGCGCGCCATCATCGTGGTGACCACCAATCCGGAGATCGCCGATGCGATGGAGCACAGCGTGGAACTCGACTAGCCGCCTAGTGCAACGGGCGCACGAACATAGACTCTTTCGTGCGCCCATAGGTAAGCCCTTTGGAATTCTGGTTTTAGCCAAATTCCAAAGGGCTTGCGTGTTCTGGAAACGGTCTGCCCTACTCGACGATACGCATGTGGTACTGCTCAGCGAGCGGCGTGACGTCAAGCACGCCGTATCGTTCGAGCAGCCGCAGCCATTCGCGCCTGTTGCTTTCGCCGAAACGGGCCGCCTTGCGCGCATAGGCTTCGGCCGTCAGGAACTTCGGCGGAATCGACTTGCTGTTGTACTTGTCGGCCACCATCACCACTTCCTGCTCAAGATTCATGGGCACATAGTCGGCCGGAGGCAATGGCAATCCTTGCGATTCCACCGCTTCTTTGGTGAGTCCCACACCGGTGTGGTTGCGCGCGAACTGCGCGATAGACTCGTCAACACCCTCATTCAACAAATATTCGTAGCCTTTAAGCCCATGCCGCACGTAATTCGGACCGTCGAATTTCAGCGGTCCACCGTCGGAACCGTCTTGCTTGAGCAGAAAATACGTGCCGATATCATGCAGCAGACCACCGATCACCACCAGATGCTCGTCGATCAGCCTCGGCGGAACGGTCCCACCCGTAAGCCCGTCCGATGATGGAATGGAGGGGATGCGAAGCATACCGAACGATTCGCTTCCATTGCCGTCTTGCGTAAGCCTAAGGCCGAAATCGCCCGCTTTTTCAGGGGCATCGTCCGGTAGTGTGCAGCGGCGGGTGAACAGTGCATTCTGCCTGCGTGCCATGCGACGTGCGATGTCGGCGACGACTACGCAATGTCCGTGAATCAAATCGTATGCGGCTTGCGATTGCGCGATTTTTCGATGCAGTTCGTCAACTTGGGCGAGTGTAGGAATATATCCGGTTGTCATACCGCCTATCTTAGGCGCTGTATGACGATTGCCGCATGCTGAATCCGGTCGAAAAAAAAACTGGAAATCCCCGATGAAAGTTTCAGCCGAAAAATTCCGAAATACGGATTTCAGATTACGAATTTCAGATGGAACGCACACGAAATGCGCCGGTACGGTTGGAAGCAACGATCATCTGATTGTTTTCCAAACGAGTCCAGCCATCTTCGGCACACTGATCGAAACCGGAGCTGGCCACAACCACGCCCTTCGGCTGGCCTGCAGCCTGATCCGCTTCGGATTCACCGAGCGTACGATAGCGCATCACACGATAGTCATGCGCCTGGTCGCCACGGCCGTACTGGTCATAGATTTCCACAATGCGCTTGGACGTGACCTCACGACCGGCCGCGCACAGAGCGATGAATTGGTCTTGACTCTGGATCATGCAGTTGTAGCTGGACTTCGGATAGCTTTTGCGCAGTTCGCGCACCGCCTGCGCGACCGCCTCGTCGAGTGCGAAACCAAAACCGATGTACTGCAGGATCACTGCGAAGAAAATGGCGGAATCGGAACGGCCGCCAGTGGACTGCACGATGTTGGGATCGACCGGGAACGCGCGGTTGGTGATGATGTTGCGACCCTGATCGTCGGAAATATCGCCATTGTGGATGAAGCTCAATCCGTTGGCGTAGAACGGCTGCTGGTTCTCGAGAATCAACGGCAGGTTCGAGCTGGCCAAACGCAGGTGCCACAGGCCTCCACGAGCCGGAGTGTTCGCAAGCTCGTCGAAAATCGGATCATGTCGGGCTGCGATCGTGTTCTTGTAGACGGCGGTGCCGGTTTCCGGGGTGGGAGCGCCACCGTCACGCAGGTACGGCGATTCGCTCGGCACGGTGACCAGCGCGGAGCCCCAGCCATCGTTGTGGATTTCGCTCAGATTCCGGAAATCGCGTACGGCCTGCATGCCGAGCACGCCATTGAGACTGGTGTTGCTTCCGGCTGCCGCGAATCCAAGTAATCTGCACATGGTTGATTACTCTACAGGGCTTGTAATGCAACGCGCGCATATGGCTATCGACATTGCTTATAGCGTGCGAAAAACAGCGTGATTCCAACGATTCTTCGAGATAAGACCATGCAAAAACCTACAAAATGCCCTACGAAAACGGGCTGCGCGACGATGGCAGATACGATCGCCATCATCACGCAGCCCGTTTCACGGCTTGTTTCACACACGCTTTAGCCGCGGAGGACGCTGAGTCGCGAGGAACAGCGGCTGTATCTCAATCAGCGGATTGTAAGGCGCAAGGCCGAACCATTTGACCGGAGATCCCGCAAAATGACGAATCGCATACTTGACTTCCAAAGAAATCGCGCCACGCTGCGACACCTTCGACTCAGGCATAAGCGCCTTGTGTATCAGCACATATCGAATCGGACCGATATTCGGATCAGCATCAAGCTTCGGATAGCGGCTTTCCTGCCTCGGCAGATCCCCCGACTTCGACAAATCGTTCATGATCTGATGAATGTAAGCTGGAATCGACTGAGAAACCTTGAAACCAAGCCGAATGCGAACACGGAACATATAATCCGTACCGAAATTCTCAACCGAATACTCGCGGGTGAACGGCTCATCGGCAGTCTCGACGGAAACAGCCCACCAAGCGCGGGCACGTTTTGGATGGTCGGCGAAAATCGAGAAGAAGATATCGGTATCGATACGCTTCGTCTCCGGATCCGACGTGAGATAGACGATATTGTCGGCAAAATACGGAATCGTATCGTCATCATGCAACCGCTTCAGCACCGGTAGGCATTCGGCGGGCTGCATATGGCGACGCTGCGCACGTTCCAGCTTCGTGCCTTCGTTCCACGTATACATAACCAGCAGAATCGCGAAGGTAAGCAGCATCGTGAACCAACCACCATGCAGGAACTTCGCCATGGAAGCGAAGAAGAACATGAATTGGATCGCAAGAAACAGCACGGTGAATACGACCGCTCCGATACGACGCCCCGAATGCCAGATGTAGACGGCAAGCAGAATGGTGGTAGTGATCATGGTGATGGTCAACGCCAGACCATACGCCGCGGAAATATGCTCGGAATCACGGAATAGCGCCAAAACCAACAGCGTGGAAACGCAAAGCACCGCATTGACCACAGGAATGTACAGCTGGCCGCGGGTACGGGCCGGGTAACGGACCTGAAGATGCGGCATCCAGTTCAGATGGGTGGCTTCAGACACCATCGTGAACGCGCCGGTGATCAACGCCTGCGATGCGATAACGCCCGCGACCACGGAAAGCACGACGGCCACGTAACGCACGCTGGGCGTCATCATTTCGAAGAACGGGTTCAAACCGTGCGTGCGGATGTAAGCCGAATCATCCCAATGATTGAGCATCCATGCGCCTTGGCCGAAATAACAGAGCACAAGCGCGATTTTGATAAACGGCCACGTGAAATAGATGTTGCCACGGCCAACATGACCCATGTCGGAATAAAGCGCTTCGGCACCGGTGGTTGACAGGAACACCGTACCCATGATGGCAAGCCCGGCGGCATTATGGCTGCTGAACAGGAATCTGACACCGTACACGGGGTTGAGCGCCGCGAACACGCTCCAATACTGACTGAGGTTCGCCAAGCCGACAACCGCCAGGAACGAGAACCAGACAAGCACGACCGAACCGAACGCCTTGCCGATACGCTCGGTGCCACGCGACTGCACAGAGAACAGCATCAGAATGATGGCCGCGGTGATCATCAGGGTCAGCTGCTTGTTTTCAGTGAAAAGTTTTTCAAAAGCTGGTAGCGTCTCCAAGCCTTCCACTGCCGAGCTGATGGACACAGCCGGGGTGAGTACGGAATCGGCGAGGAACGCGGCGCCGCCGAGCATGGCAGGAATCGCAAGCCATGCACCGTACTTTCGAACCAACGAGTACAGCGCGAAAATGCCGCCTTCGCCCTTGTTGTCGATACGCATGGCAATCAGCACGTATTTGACGGTGGTGATAAGCGTGATTGACCAGAACACCAACGAAAGCACGCCGAGCACGGCTTCGCGGTCGGCATGCGCAAGTCCGCCCTGCCCGTTGAGGAACGTCTGCATGGTGTACAGCGGCGAGGTGCCGATATCGCCATATACCACGCCCAACGCCACGATCGCCATGGCGGGCGTGATTCTGTTTGGACCGGATTGCAGACGGCTCCACCAACGACCGACGGGACCCTTGCTGGCCACCTGGTCAAGTTTGGCGGCCTCCTGCTGTTTCTCCTCGTGCTGCTTGATCAGCACCTGTCGCTCTTCCTTGGTCAGCACCTTGTGCGAAACCTTCGGTGCCTGCGTGTATGTGGCTGCGTGAAACAGCGGCTCATCCTCGTTTGGCTCGTTAGCCATAACGCTACCTCCAAGTGGCGGGCCTTCCAACCCACTCCCCAAAATAAACGCAAAAAGGCACGTTAGGAGCCTTACGAAGTCTTGTCAAATCTTCACATTGTTTCTTGCGATTCTTGATCTCGCACGAAGTAAACTTCCTGTGGGTTTTTTTCTTATTTTACCTCTTGTCTTTCTCTTACTCTCTCTTATTTTCGGATAAATCGTTTCCGTCCTGTCGATTTTCGGAATTTGTTCAGATTCCGTACACTTCGCGCGTGGTCTTTCGCGTTGCCTGCGCGACTTCCGTCAGCGGTTTATCGAGATAATTCGCCAACGACTGCAGGGTGTAGGGGATCATGTATGGCGCGTTGGTGCGGCCCCGATACGGCATCGGACTTAAGTAGGGGGCGTCTGTTTCGACCATGACATGGCTCAATCCGACAATGCGCGCCGACTCGCGAATACCATCGTTGCCCTTATAGCTGGATGTGCCCGAAAGGCTGAGATACCAACCGTTTTCACGTGCGATCTCACCCATTTCGGCATCACCGGAATAGCTGTGGAACACGGTCCGTTCGGGAGCGCCGTCCGCCAGCAGCGTTTCGATGACTTCCTTATGTGAATCGCGATCATGGATCTGCATGGGCAGGTTCAGTTCTTTCGCGAGCGCGATGTGCGCGCGGAAGGCTTCTCGCTGCAGTTCTTTGGCGGCTTCTCCGGTGCGGAAGAGGTCCATGCCCGTCTCGCCGATGGCCACAACCTGGTTGGGGTAGGCGGTGGCGAGGCGGTGCACTTCGGCCATGGCGTCTTCGAAGCTGGTGTCGTGCCATGGCTTGTATTTGAGTGGCAACCCGTCTGGGCCCGGCACCCCGCGGTGACCGTGGAGCACGGATTCGTTGGGGTGTATGGCGATGGCCGCATGCACGGTTTGGGGGTGTTCGCGTGCCATGTCGATGGCCGTCATGAGGTTCGGCAGTTCGCATCCGCAGTCGATGACGCCTTCGACTCCGACTTGTTGCGCTTGGTTCAGCAGTTCGTCGACGCTGTATACGGGGACTTCCGGCTGTCCTTTTTCTTGCGCTTCGTGGCTCATGGCCCGCGAGAACGGCACGACGGACGCCACATGCGTGTGGTTGTCGATGACGTGCGCGTTCTCGGGAAGTGGTTGCGGTGCTGGCGCCCAGCTGCGGTCACGATGGTGTTTGCTCATGCCTCCAGCCTACGCTCGATGGCAGTCTTGCTTCGGAAGCCGCGTTATTCATCGATGGCAGTGGGATTAACCAACGCACCTCCATATGTTTTGCGGCGTAGCGCTGAAACGCTTTCCGCGATTAGTCATGGAGGGTGAGGGTGGTGAAGGACCAGGAGGGGGCGGTGTAGGCGCCGCTGGTTAGGTCGATTGCGGTTTCAACCGGAACGGTTGGCGAAGCCTTGCCGATTTCACCGGCGTACGGGTCGGTTCCGGCGAGCACGGTGGCGGTTGCCGAAGCGCGGGATTCCACGGAAACACCAAGCTCTTCAAGCACTTGGTTCAGATCAATCTCGGCTTCAGCGTCGAGCGCGTTGACGATACGCACGTAGGTGACGCCTTCAGCATCATTGCGAGCCACGGTGACGGTACGGCGGGGCTCTTCCGGCTTCTCAACACCCTGTGCAACAAGCTCTCCATCGATATACAGCTTCATGCTTTCGCCGCGATCGGCCACTTCGATGCGCACCTGCCACACGGTTCCGGGGAACACTTCGTCCATGGACCATTCGGTGCCGTCAAGATTGTAGGCGGTACCGTCGCGCACCACCTTGATTTCGAAAGCACGACCGAAGGAGGTGATGTTGTGGTTCTTGCCGTTGATGTCGCCGTGGACCAGCTGCAAGCCCCAACGACCCTGATAGTAGGTGATGGTGGCGTTGATGGTGTAGGCGTCAGAGTCAATGTTGAGGCTCGTGTTCATCGGACCATTGCCTGCGTAATGGCAGTCCTCAAGATCGACATGGCGGCCATCAGCGGTGTCAACGCTGAAGTTGGTGATGTCGGCGTGAGCGGCACCTTCCAAGCGCAGGCCAACGGTTGGTGGCAGTTCGCGACGCAGCGTGGTCTTGCCTTCCACCGCGACCGGCCATGCGGTATCGGACGTGGTGGTGGCATACATCTGCTGCACCCAGTAGCTGTACGGCAGGTAGGTACGTTCGTTGTCGAAGTAGATCAGATCAGGATTCCAGCTGTGATGTCCGTTCTTGGCAAACAGCGGCGCATACGAAGACATGACCACGGCATCGCCGTTCAATTCCATGCGACCCATGAACGCCGCTTCGGAAAGACCGTTGATCAGCTGCGTGTTCCACGAACCATACTCGCCCAAGTACACCTTCGGGCCCTCACGATCCGTGGTGTCGTAGTGGTCGAGATTGTGGAACCACCAGCTGGAGGACTGATAGGAATGCTCGTCAACGATGGGAACTCCGGCTTCACGCGCATACTGCCAACCAGCCTCGTAGTCGGGACCGCTCGGAGCCGGACCGACCGTGCCAACCACAACAATATCCGGGTAGGTGGCCTTGACCGCGTCGAAGATCTGCTGGAAGCGGTTCCTGAACACGTCATCGATGAGATCTTCGTTGCCGATGCCCAAATATTCAAGGTTGAACGGTTCCGGATGACCCATGGCGGCACGCTTGGCACCCCATTCGGTGGTCGCGGCATCGCCATTGCAGAATTCGACCAAATGCAGCACTTCATCGATGTATGCCGGCATGTCTTTCTGCGCGATCGGCACCGGGCCCTGACTGGTGTTCTGGCAGCTCACGGCGGCGGGCAGCACCGGCAGCGGCTTCGCGCCAATGGTTTCGCACAGGCACAAGTATTCGTAGTAGCCGATACGGAACGACTGGTGGTAGCCCCACAGGTTGAAATTGTGCGGCCGATGCTCAACATCACCGATGGTGCGATCCCAGTGGTACATGTTATCCATGCCAAGACCGTGGGTGATGCAGCCGCCCGGGAAGCGCATGAAGCGCGGCTGCAGATCGGCGAGCGCCTTGACCAAATCGGGACGGAAATGCTTGAGCCCGTTGTAGGTGGTGCGTGGTTCGAGGGTAACGAAATCAAGATCGACGGTACCTTCCGTGGTGAAGGTGAGTCGCAAAGCGCCTTCATGCACAACGATGGCATTGCTTTCACCGGAAACCGTCAGCGAAACCTCTTGCTTACGCCAATCGTTGGAACCGACGGTGATATCTTGTTCTGCAATCGCATTTCCATCGTCGTCAATCAGAGCGACGGTGACGGGAAGTGCGGAAGCTTCGCAATTGCTGGAAATACGCATCCATGCGGAGAAATCGTAGGTTTCGCCGGCACGGAAGACCATGCCGTCCCAGCCGATATTTTCAAGCGAAGCCGGCGCCTGTTCGACTTCGACGGACGCATAGTGCGGGTTTTCTTCGGCTACCGGATTGTCGGTGAGCACGTCGAAGGCTGCGAAGGAGCCGGCGGGCACGATTTTGCGCCAGAAGCTGTAGTTGCTCCAGTCGGAGGAGTCGGCGCGATTGTATTCGAATGCGCCGTTCTGTACGAGGTCGGCGTTGAGTCCGCCGTCGCCGGAGTAGCTGATGTCTTCGTAGAAGATGCCCCACAGGTCGGTGCTGATGTTGCGCACACCTGCCTTGTTGAGGGTTGCGATGATGGTATCGGTCATGGCATTCCTTTTTGTGTTTGGTTGGTGGTTTGTCATTGAGTTTTGTTGGAAATTTGATGATTGATGGCGATTTATAGCGACTGCTGGTTGCCGTCAGCGCGGGTCGAGTGCGAACCAGAGCACGCCATGCGCTGGTATGGTTCCACGGATGACTCGATCTTCGCCCTCACCTTCGATACGTGCGCCGGTTACATCAGTTTCGCCAGTTGCGTTGGTTTCGTCGTCAAACAGATTGGTAATCGTCCACGGATCGTTGCGTTGGCTTAATCCGACGATGGATTGCAGCTCGATGGTTGCCGGCAGTTCGTAGTCGCGATCGCCGGTCCAGAAGATGGCTGCATAATGTCCGCCCGAATGTGCGGAAGGAGTGCCATCCGCCCAGTCGGCCGCATCGGCGGCCCACACCACGAGATCCCCAAGGTAGGAGTTTTCGTCATCCCAACGTTCGAAGATGCGTTCGTACACGGTTTCGTGATTGTTGGTGGATCCTGCGGTGACTTCGCGCAATGCCGGATTGGCGAGCAGTTCAATGGTTTCGCTGGTACTGGTCGGCAGGTCGCCGCCTACCATAAGTGGGCTGCGTCCCATGCACCAGAGGGCAAGCAACGTGCGGCTTTCATCTTCGGTGAGGCGGCTTTGGCGATCGTCTCCACGTTCGGCCCGCAATCCAATATGTCCCAACGGCAGCATGTCGGCGTCAGCCCAATGACCGGTGGTCTGGAACGGCGCCCACCTCGCAAGACGCGGGAATTGCTGGTAGATGTCTTCCCAACGATCCCATAAATCGTCGCTGATACGCCACATTTGCGCGCTGTCTCGCAGAAATTCGGTGTAGCCGGTGCTCACCCAACCGCCCGGCGAGAGCGACAGGCTGATGCTGCGACCGTATTTCGCTTCAGCTTTGGCGATGGCGTTATGGTAGGCGGCGATTTCCGCGCTGTGGAATGGCGTTTGCATGTCGTCGACTTTGAGGAAGTCAAGCCCCCATGAGGCGAACAGGTCGAGCTGTTCGTCATACCAAGCTTGAGCTCCGGAGTGGTTATGGTTCAGCCCATAATTGTCTGAATTCCACTTGCACACGTGGTTAAGGTCCGCCACCTCTTGCGCCGTGTATGGAGTGCCTTTGACCGGCAGATTGTTGTCGACCGCCAAGCGCGGAATGCCTCGCATCATATGTACGCCAAATTTGAGTCCCATGGCGTGGATCTGTTCGGCAAGCGGTGCGAAACCGTGCCCGCCTGCAGCGCTGGGGAATCGTTCAGGGTCGGGCAGTTGACGCCCGTATTCGTCGAGGATCAGCGGCGCATTGGCATTGTAACCGTGTGCGCGGGCGGTCGGGTCATACCAGTCGATGTCGACGACGATCGTATCCCAGCCGGCGTCTTTCAGGTGTTCCGCCATGAAGCGCGCGTTGGCCAGGACCTCCCGCTCGGCGACGGTGGTGCCGTAGGAATCCCAGCTGTTCCAGCCCATTGGCGGTCGCCATGCTTTTGGCAGATCCTCGGTAGTCGCCATTGCCTTCTCCTTGTACAACGTTAGAAAAGCGTGCCGTTTACAGTATCTGACGTCATCCTTGACTTACTTGTTCGACTTCATCATCTTGGAAAACTTCAGATATGTACCGTTACATATTTTATAGCATATTTCAGAAATCACAATCATGATAGGATATCGGTGATTCTTTGAAATTTCAACGATTACCAGAAAATCATCATATATAATATCGTTACAGAAAAACTTGGCTGTAAGGAGCGGTGCATGGCAAACGGCAAACCGACATTGCGCGACGTGGCGGCGGAAGCCGGCGTCTCCCCCATGACCGCATCGAATGCGCTGCACGGCAAAGCCGGCGTCAAGGAATCGACGCGGGCCAAAGTGCTGGCAGCAGCGAAAAAACTCGACTATCGCATCAATCTGACAGCCAGCATGCTCAAATCAGGTCGCAGCAACATTATTCACATCATCGTCAACGAATTCGATTCGCCGTTCTATTCGAAGCTGACGCAAACATTGAGCCGCGAGATCACCTCACGCGGACTCACGCCGTTCATCGAGCAAACCCAGTATTCGCCGGACGCGGCCGAACATGCGCTGACCAGCAATCCGTTCTCAGGGCAGCTCTTCGACGGTGAGATTCTGCACGCCACCGGATTGGGCACGAATCTACCGCTCGCCAAACTCAACGGCGGGCGCCCTCTCGTACTGCTCGACGCATGCGAGGAAACGCCAACCGTGGATGCCGTGAATTTTCCCAACGAGGAGGGCGAACGCGCTGCGATGCAGTATCTGATCGCCCAGGGATGCCGGAATATTGCGATTGTCGGGCATACGTTCGTGCCGCGCGCCGAGTTGGCGCATGCGCAGAACGCATTTGCATTGCGACTTCGAGGAGCGTGCGCGGCGTTGCTGGACGCAGGATTGCCATATGACGAAACCATGGTGTTCGAAGGCGGTCGCTCCGACGAAGGCATTACCGCCGGGCACGCGATCGCCGAACGGATCATGGCGGCGCGAAGGACGGGCTGCGGAGCCGGCGCGGGTGCTGGAGACCGCGAAACAGGCACGGCCGGAACCGCCGATTTCAACGATGCAAGCGGCAAGATTACGGGCAGATCGATCGAAACGACCGACAAGATTCCCGCAATCGCGTTCGACGGAGTGTGCTGCGCCAATGATTTCGCCGCATTCGGCGTGATTCGCGGCCTCGCCGACTATGGCATCCATGTGCCGCAAGACGTGAAGGTGATCGGATTCGACGGCGTGACTTCCGGAACCTACGCCACCCCTTCGCTGAGCACCATCCAAGTGGATCTCGACCAGCTTGCCAAATTCGCGGTCGATATGATTGTCGAACGGATCGAACGCGGCGAAGTGAATGATAATTCCAGCAATGCCGGAAATTCCAATGATGCAGGCACGGTGCTGCCGCCGAGCCGCGCAACCATCGGATATCAGTTGGTCGAACGTGAATCCACGACCGCGATCATATAGCTATCGTGCGTTCCGCGCCCGATTGCAGCGGAACGCACGATAGCCGGAAATACGGCATTTCAGCGATTGGTTGGCTCAGCCCCGATCAGTCGCGGCGGCGAATGGCAAAGATGCGGGCGGAGGGTTGCTTGGAGGTGGCGGCGTTCAGGCGAACCGTTTCCGGATCCATGCGTTCGATAGTCCACGGTTTGGCATTGGGCGCATGGTCCGGTTCGGCAGGATTCGGGAACACCTGTTCGATGGTTTGATCCGCATCCAACGGCATGTTCACGGACGGTGTGCCGCCGCGACGCCACACGATGATGTAGTCGGGCTTATCTTCCGGCTGAGGTTGCTGATCGTTCTGCTCGGCAGCCTGCTCATTCCAAGCGGATTCGCCGTACACATACGCGTCACACATATCCGTTTCGACATGACGCAAGCCGACGGCAAGCCAATCGCCGTCGAAGTCGGGAAGTCCGGACGGCCAGAACGGCACCATATGCTGCTGGTCGGCAAGTACACAACGATGTAAGGCGATAGCGTCGCGAACGAGTGAAAGACGCGGCTCCGTCATGCGATCGATGAAACCAGACAGATACAGCCTGCCGAGCACACCCGTAGCAAGCGTGAACACAGCAGTCTCATCATCCATCTCTTGCTGAGCGTAACCCCAATTCCCCTGCTGTTCCGGCAGAATCGTCATACCTGCACCAGCCGCAATCGCAGCATAAATCAGAGGATCGCACTGGTCGGAAGTGGACTGCAAATCCAAGCGGGACAACTGCGCGTAATCGGCGCGCATGGCACCGGAACCGCAGTTTTCGATCATCACATCCGGATGACGGCGACGCAGATCGTCAAGCCAATCCACATATGCGCGGCAATGCTCGAGCAGGCCATCGCCAACGGACTCGGCATTCAAATCAGTGCCGACGCCGGGAATGGTGTTGTAGTCGAACTTGAAGAACACCGCACCGAAATCGTCAATCAAACGATCAACAGTACGCGTAACATGCTCTCGCGCTTCGGGAGAACGGAAATCAAGCAGATAACGACCCGAATCGCACACGCGAACACCATGACGCTGGAAGAACGCGGAATCCGGCAACATGCTCGCAAGCGGCGATTTCACACCGATCACTTCAGGTTCGAGCCACAGTCCCAAGCCCATGCCATGAGCACGAATCGTGTCGGCAAGACCGCGCAGACCGGCGTCGCCGAAACGGTTGGTGGAGGCCTGCCATTCGCCGACCATGTCCCACCAGCCGCCGTCGGTGCTGTCGTACCAGCCGGCGTCAATGCAGAAAACATCCGCGCCAACGCTTGCCGCACCTTCAATCAGCGGCAGTTCCTTCTCAATACGAGGGTCACCGAACAGCGTATTCATGTAATCGTTGTAGATCACAAGACCCTGCGTATGCTCGAACTGATCGACGCGCCCCAACTCACGAGCCTTGGCAATGCGCAGCGCACGACGCTGCAACGTCATTTCGGCAACAGCCTGCTGCCAATCGCCTGCGGCAATGGCAAACGACACAGGAACGGACTCGAAATCATTGCCTTCACCAAGATTGGTGAACCAACCATGATCCTTATATTCCGGACCGAACGCAGTGACGTGCAGACCGGGATCGTCCTCGCCGACTTCCCACTCCCACGGACCGTTATGCTCGATCTGCCACATTACGGAAAAATCGCGGGCGCGGCGTACCGAACCTTCCACCTGCAGAATGCCGGCCGGCTCATGCTCTCCCGAGCTCCATGTAGAAGTCGAGCTCATGGCAAAACGCGAACTAGACTGACCAGGATTGATTTTCTGGTTGCGGTTACGCACCTGAGTGTCACGCAGCGGACGAACACGCCAATCGTTTTCCACAGCCCAAGCGGCATCGCCCCAGAAAATATTCGAACGATGTACCTTGCCGCAGTTGACGCGCATCGGAACGGTCAGATTCAACGACGACACCGCTTCAATCGGCAGTTGCCTGGCGGACTGCAGACGCGTGTAGGTGCGCACTGCGGAAAGATTCGGGAACGCTTCGAATACGGAAGTGACCACCAAGCCTGCATTGGAATCGGCGGAAACCGCCTCGGACGCGGAATTCGCGGCGGAATCGGCTGCGTCACGTTCGCTTGCCGTCGGCTCGAATTCACGACCTTTCGGTTCAAGATCGGCATACGGCGCGAACTGCGTGATCTCCAAACGGAACGAATCGGCGGAACCTGGTTCAGGTTCGGAAGCAAGCGCGGAAACGAATCGCAATTGGCTGCCGGCAACTGTGGCAATCAGCGTCAGTCGGTTGTCTTGCGAACCGGTATTGGCGGCACACACCTCAACAATCGGACGCGGATCCTTTTCAACCACTGGCTTTCCATCGTCAGACAAGCGACCATCGATCGGAACCATGTTGCGCCCTACAACGTTGCAGAGGCGAACGGGGGAATCGGCGGCAATGTCAAACAGCATGGAGACCACACCATTGCCCCATTCAAGGCGCCCATCCTGCCGAGGAACAAGGGGAGTCATATTGCCGTTCTCCATTGCCATCTCCTTCGAATTCCGAATGCCGCCTATCCGTTGACGTGCATCGTTTGACGTACCCTCACTAGCTTAAGCGGAAAACGGGGCAACCGCGATATGCGTGTCTACGCACATTCAGCAAATATTCAGCAACTGAAATGACCGTTCGAAGACCAGCAAATACCTACTCGAATTGCAGATATTCCACGAATTGAATCGGCATATCCTTGGATTCCGTGATATTGCTGAATCCGAGAATAACCCCTTCTTTCGGCAGTCCCTTCATGGAAGTCCATGTTTTCGAATGGGACAAGTCGAATCCGACAGCGTCGTTCACATCGGAAACCGGATTGCCTTTGGCGTCGACCAGCGCATCCTTGACCTGCTCAAGATCGGCGGCACTCATCACTTCCGCGGGTTTGGTGATGTCGCCGCGATCATTGACTTCGGCGAAAATATCGGTTTCGGCAACAATCATGTTGATCTGACCTGCCGAAACGCGAGCCGTCAACGATGCGGAACCATCTTGCGCGGCATTCTCGCTAATCGCAATGGAGGCATCCGTCCGCACGAGACGCTCGTCTTCAATACCTTGCGTCTTCACAAAATCAGCGCCCAACGCATCAATCTGTTCGGAATATTCCGCCATATCGACACCTTCAAGACTCAGCTCGGCCTCGGGACCTTTGGTCACATACGAGATGACGAAAGCAAGTACCAAGCCGACCACTGCGATAATGATCAGCACATCGGTCAGAAAGTTCTGCTTGAAGTACGGCCACTTGTCTTTCGGCGGCAGCTCGCGGAAGGTTTTGAATTTCGATTGCTTCGCATACACGTTGGTGGATGCGAGCGCTGCGACCGCATCTTGCTGCTCCTGGGTGAGAACTGGCTTCTCTACTGCCATACCAAACCTTCCCGCGTTGTTTCATCGACGCATTCACGCGTCATCTTCGTGCGCAGCAACATGCGTTGCTTTCTGACTTCCCTATCTTCCGCCTCGTACCTGATAATTTGCGGCTAGCCGCCGGCCGAAAAACGACAAGCGGCTAGCAGGAAGGCTGATTTCAAGCCAATCAGTCCAAGCCCTAATCAGCCCATTTAGACCTTGATCATGGCGTATTGGGAGTCGTAGAGGCGATAGTAGGCGCCACGCTTGGCGAGCAGCTCGGCGTGGTTGCCTTGCTCCATGATCTGCCCATGATCGATGTAGCAGATCATGTCCGCGTTCTCGATGGTGGACAGTCGGTGCGCGATGATGAAGCTCGTGCGTCCCTTCAGCAGGTGGTTCAATCCGGCCTGAAGTGCCTCTTCGGTACGCGTATCGATATTCGACGTGGCCTCGTCGAGAATCAGAATGCGCGGATCGGCCAGCAGCACGCGGGCGAATGCAATCAGCTGACGTTGACCAGCGGAAAGCGTGGAACCGCGCTCCTCCACCACCGTGTCGTATCCGTTCGGCAAATCCATAATGAACTCGTGCGCATGCACCGCCTTCGCGGCCGCTTCGATCTCAGCATCGGTCGCATCCAACTTGCCGTAACGGATGTTCTCGCGCACATTGCCGGAGAAAATGAACGTATCCTGCAGCATGACGCCCATCTGCCGACGCAACGATTCCAATGTGACAGAACGCACATCATGACCATCAATTGTGACCGAACCTTCTGCAACGTCGTAAAAACGCGACAGCAGATTGATAATCGTGGTTTTGCCGGCACCGGTCGGACCAACCAACGCAACGGTGCTGCCTGGCTCAACATGCAGATCAACCAGATTGAGAATATTGCGGCCGTCAGGCTCGTAACGGAAAACTACATCGTTGAAATCGACGCGTCCTTCGATTTGCGGCAGTTCAGTCGCGTCAGGCGCGTTACGAATCTCCGGCTGCACGTCAAGCGTTTCGAAAATACGCTCAAGATATGCGGAACAAGTGATCAGCTGATTGTAGAAATTGCCGATGCTGATCACCGGATTCCAGAAATTATTCGCATAGCCAACGAATGCGATCAGCACGCCGGTGGAAACGTTCACCGCGCCGAAGCCCGTGACGCCCACATAGTAGATGAACGCGATCGTCATGACGGAAATGGTTTGAATGCCCGGCCACATGAGGGACTGGATATGCACGGCCTTCATCCACGAGGTGCGCACGTCGTCTTGCTGCCCTTGGAAGGTTTTGAACTGCGCCGCCTCCTGGGCGAAGGTCTGCGTGGTTTTCACGCCGGCGATCGACTCGTGAATGAACGCGTTGAGATTGCTCTGCTTGTTCGACAACACCTGATACGCGCGGCGCTGGAAATGCTGCAATACCAGCACCCACGCGATCAGGAACGGGAAGAGCACCAGGCTGAACAGCGCAAGCCGCCAATCGACCACGAACATGACCACCAGCGTGATCAGGAAGGTGAATACGTCGGAAATCACATTGATCAGGCCGGAACTCAACGTGTCGGAAAGCGTGTTCACATAATTGACCACGCGAATCAGGATTTTGCCGTGCGGACGCGAATCGAAATAGCTGAACGGCAGCGTCTGAATATGCGTGAAAATATCGCGGCGCATGTCTTTCAACATGAGCTGACCGACGCGAGTAATTTCGACGGTACGATAACGCAATCCAAACTCATACATCACAATAAGTACGGCCATCAACCCCGTTAATTCACCAAGTAAGGTGAGATTTTTCGACGGAATCGCGCTGTCAATCATGATTTTCGTCAAATATGGCACGACTACCGCAATGCAGCTCATCATGACGACGACGGCAAGAATGCGTATGATTCGCGACATATACGGCTTTACATAGACGCCGATGCGCAGAATATCATGCAGGTTGATCTGTTCTTCCAGCTCTTCATCTTCGCGGTATGTGTTACGTTTTGCCATGGGTTTTCCCCCTTTCCTGCCTTCCCGCGCCTACGCTTCGAAACCTTGCGAACGACCCGCCTGCAAGCCGAGCTGCCTGTAGTAGATCTCCCAATATCGGCCGTGCGCGGCCACCAGTTCGTCATGCGTGCCGCGCTCCACAATGCGGCCATGCTCAAGCACGAGGATCAGATCGGAATCTTTCACCGATGAAATACGGTGTGCGATGGTGACGATGGTTTTCTGTTCGTCCAGTTCGCGCAGATGGCGCTGGATTTCCGCTTCCGTTTCCATGTCGACGGCGCTGGTCGTATCGTCCATGATGAGGATCGACGGATTGTCGGCGAGCGCGCGTGCGAGGCTCAGGCGCTGTTTTTGGCCGCCGGAAAGGCCGACGCCACGCTCTCCGACCACGGTATCGTAGCCTTCCGGCATGCTGCGGATGAAGCCGTCCGCGCCGGCGATGGTGGCCATGCGGCGAATGTACTGTTCGTCGTATTCGCGTTGTTCGCCCGCGCCGAAGCTGATGTTGCCGCCGATGGTGTCGGAGAACAGGAACGTGTCTTGCGCCACGACGCACACTTGCGAGCGCAGTGTGGCGAGCGGCCAGTCTCGCGCGTCGACGCCGTCGATGAGCACATGGCCTTCGGTGGGGTCGTAGAAGCGGGAGATGAGGTTGACGAGGGTGGATTTGCCCGCGCCGGTTTCGCCGAGAATGCCGAGTTTGGCGCCTGCCGGAACATGGAAATCCACATCTTCAAGCACGGGGGTGTCCGGTTCGTCGGGGAAGGCGAAGCTGACATGCTGGAAGTCGATGCTGCCTGCGATGCGGGTTGTGTTGGTTGTTGCAGCGGTTGCGGCCGCTGTGCTGGCGTGATTCGCGTCGGCGCTGTCTCCCGGTTTTTCCGTATTTTCCGGCTTTTCCGTAATACGTGACTGAGCGGTGAGCAGTTTGCGGATTTTGATGCAGGATGCGTTGAATCGCTGCCAGTCGTTGATCAGCCATCCGGATTGGCGTACCGGCCCGTCGATCATCCACAGGTAGGAGTTGAACGCCACGAGATTGCCGAGGGTCATGCGCCCGGTGATGACCAGGAATCCGCCGAATCCAAGCGTGATCAGCTGCAGTGAGAAGCCGAGACCGTCGAGCCATGGCATGTATTTGCGGCTGTTGTAGGCCTGGTCCATGTTGCGTTGCATGTAATCGTCGTTGTGTTTGTCGAATTTTTCGGTTTCATACGGTTCGCGCACGAACGCTTTGACCACGCGGTTGCCTTCGATGTTTTCTTCGACCATTGAGTTCATTTCGGCAAGCGAGTTGCGGATGGCGAAGAACAGTGGTCTTGCGTGCGTGGAGAGTCCGCGCGTAAGGATGAAAATGAACGGCGTGACGCATGCGAGCGCGAGCGCGAGCCGCCAGTCGATGGTGAACATCATGGCGAGCGCGCCAATGAACATGACCACGCAGTCAAGCACCTGGTAGCTCACCCAGCTCAGCGCGTGGCGTATGGCATCGGTGTCGGAGGTCATGCGGCTCATGATGTCGCCGGTACGCGTGTGGTTGAAATAGGTGAAGTCGAGTTCGTGCAGTTTCTCGTATTCGTCGCTGACGAGACGGAATACGGAGTTCTGCCCGAAGCGTTCCATCCACATTTGGTAGCCGTAGCGCGAGGCGACGCGCACGATGGTGAACACGATCATCATGATGCACAGTCGCGTCAGTTCGTCGACTTGGCCTTGCACGATGACACGGTCCACGATGAGGCCTGACAATAGCGGAATGATGAGCGCCATGGTGTTGTTGACGCAGAACAGCACTATCGCGCCGGCCACTCGTGGCAGGTCGGGTTTGCAGTATGGCAGGATCCATTTAAGGTTGCCTGCTTCTGTATTACGATTCGGATCGACGTACATACGTAGCGTTCCTTCGGATTGTTTGCTGGTTGTCTGGGTTTTCGTGGGTTGGTTTTGCGTTTTTGCGTTGCTTTTACGGCCATTCGTTGCCGTTACGATTCACGTCCGTCGTTTGTCGAGCGTCCCGTTGCCGTCTCTCTCGGTCGAAACCCCTGTTCGGATTCGCAAACGCGACTTATTCTATGCGAACCGTTTTTTGATGCAACGTGAGTGATTTCGGCGTGTCGCAATCGCAATAAAATCAACGCATGTACCGTTACATAAATTCGCTCTGGACGTAAAGGAATATAGGTGATCGCAGTAGCGCTTTCTATATCGAACCGGTACGATATATCGAGGTGCGGCATTCCGATGACGGAACGGCCGCAATCGCATGAACATCATGAAAGGACGGCGTCGATGACGAGCACACAGACCATTGAGGAACTCAGCGCACAATGCGCGGCAAAATATGGCATCACCCGTGAGATGATCGACCATGCGGAACGTTGGACGGAAACCGACGGCGATCTCGAAGGCCTTTCCGAAGAGCGCGTCCGCGGCATTCTCGACATGCGTTTCGGCGCGATCGCGGTTGACACCCCGCGTTCCGAACTGTGGCACACACCTGACACAATCGACGTGATCGAAGATATTCCATACCTGCCTGACGGTGGCTACGATACGGAAGCCGGGCAGTGCAGAGGGCATTTGCTCGACCTGTATCTACCGCACGATGCGGTGCTGCGCTGCGGGCATACGCTGCCGGTGTACATCGATATACACGGCGGCGGTTTCACTTACGGATATAAGGAATTGAACCGCAACTTCAACGTGCATCTGGCCGAAACGGGCTTCGCCGTATTCTCACTGAACTACCGACCGGCCCCGCAAACCGATTTGAGGGGTCAGCTGGCGGACGTTCAGGCGGCATTGCGTTGGATCAAGGCGCATTTGACTGATTATCCGGTTAATCCGAACGCCGTGTTCCTCACCGGCGATTCGGCAGGCGGCGCGTTGACCATGCTGACGTTGGCGATTGAAAACAATGCCGAAGCCGCGGCCGCATTCGGCGTGGATGAGCCTTCGGGCATTGGTTTCGCCGGTGCCGCTCCGGTGTGCGGTGCCTACAGTTCCGCATCGTTGGAAACCGTGGGAAGCGAACTGACCGTAGGCTACGATCCGAATCGCCGCACCGGACTCGAACAGATGCTGGGCGTCGAATTCTTCGACGGCATCGAAGCCGCCGACCCGAAGTTCCTCACCGCCGAAGGCCTGGCGTTCAACGTCAACCTGCCGCCACTGTTCATCGTGACCTGCGGCGACGATTTCCTCGAGGCCGACAATCTGGCGCTTGCTGCCGCACTGGCCCGCAAGGGAGCCGATTTCGAACTGTTCGACCCGAAGCCACGCCGCCACGAAACGCTCGGCCACGTGTTCGTGATCGGCATGCCATGGCTTGACGAAAGCGTGGAATGCTTCGAACGCCTGCGCAGGTTCTCGTACGAGCGCTGCTGAATCACGAATGCCTGCACGCGACCACGCATAATCACCAGCATCACAAACGGCCGACCATGCATTACTCACGCATGGTCGGCCGTTTGTCTTGCAACTCTTTTCGGCAAAATCGCGAAACATAAATCGCGAATCGCACGAATCGCATGAATCGTGTTCAGAAAAGAAGAAAGCCGGCGGAAAGAAGGGCCGCCGGCTGAGAGAGAAGAGAGAAGAAGGGTTCAGTTATGGGGTTCTTCAGGAACCTCGCCAGCCGCCGTAACTGCTGACATGTTCTATATAAGCGCCCGAGTCTTGGAGGAATGATACGTGTTCCTGCCAATTAGCTGAGAAAAATGTATCAGACATGTGAGCGGCCATACACATTCGTGAATTCCGTCGAATGATCGCAACATTACTTCCGATTTGCCCAATCGCACGTCTATATCACTCACCCACTCCGCAAAAATCGTCCATTTCACTGGACGATTCTGAAAAAACGCAAAATCATCCATTTCACCGGACGATATGTCGAGCTCAAGATGCTGCCGTTGTCTTTCTCGGAATACCGAAATGCATTGCAACCGACAGCAAATGACAATGCGCTGTTCGACCGGTATCTCACATATGGAGGTCTCCTCTACGTCACACAGCTCACCTTGGATACCATCGGGCTCGGCGACTACCAAGACATTCGACACCGCAACATCCTCGACTGGCTGCTCGAGTAGGACACACTCTCCCGACTGCACAATTTGCGTCCACGGATCACAAGGTACGAAAAATAGCGGGACCAAATAGTTCCTGCATAACGTGCGCCGTGTTCCACCTATGATGGATATATGAAACATTTCGAATATGAAATTTCCGGCATCGACGGCAGCGCAGCGAAATTCGTCGGATATTGCCTTGATAACAGCGAAGAAGTCGTTCCCGACCGTGTGCGTCCGTCTGTGCTTGTGATTCCGGGCGGCGGTTACGAAATGACGTCGGATCGTGAGGCGGAGCCGATTGCGATGCAGTTTCTTGCGGCCGGTTTCAACGCTTTTGTGCTGCGATATTCGGTGAAGCCTTCCGTTTTTCCAGTTGCGCTGTTGGAAGCTGCCGATGCGATGACGATGATTCGTGAGCATGCCGCCGAGTGGCATGTCGATCCGGATGCGATTGCCGTGATTGGCTTTTCCGCAGGCGGTCATCTTGCTGCGAATCTCGCCACCTCCACCAGCGACGATGTTCTTGTCGCTCATGGTTACGATCCGGATGCGGTGCGTCCGAATGGTTTGATGCTCGCCTATCCGGTGATCACGTCTGGCCCGCTCGCCCATCGCGGCAGTTTCGATTCGCTGCTTGGTGAACGCCGCAACGATTCACAAGCGCTTGAATCCGTGTCGATCGAACGTCATATCGACGCCAAAACACCGCCGGTTTTCGTATGGCATACCATTCCCGACGAAACCGTGCCATACGAAAACACACTGATGCTGATCGACGCTTGCAAGAAAGCCGGAGTCAGCATCGAAGCGCACCTATTCCCGCAAGGTGGGCATGGACTGTCGTTGGGCACTGCGGAAACCGCATGGCAGGGCGTCAACGGCATTGAACCGAGTATCCAGATCTGGCCGCAGCTGGCTGTCTCTTGGATGCGCAGAACGTTCGCACGATAATCAGCGCAGCAGACGCCGTGACATCTAACCTCATCTGCACAAGTCACGTTTCCCGCCTGCGCAACCCGCACCCTGCATCTGCACAACCCATAAAATCGGGTTAAAAACCCGGGCTGTGCAGACGCAGAACGCAAGTCGCGCAGACAGCACAATACCCCCGAACCGACCGGATAGACCGAAAATCGTAAGCTCGGGGGCAAAAATCAGCGGGGCTGACGGAAGCGACGATCGTCAATCGGATCGAACGGTGTATGCGGCTCGAGCTGATACCAGTACGCGACGGAAGCGACGTCGTCCTGACGCTCGAAATTGCCGCCCTCCTCAGTACCGATCTGCTGCCATTCCACACGCAAATCATGTTCGAAATAAATCGGATCGGGAATGTGCCAGCGATACAATCCGCGGGTCACCGGCGTATTCACATCCCAATACGCGCTCTCGCGATGCGAGGCGAGACGCTGCGAATAGAACGGGAAACCGACGTACGGCGCACAGAACGTCTGCTCATGCATACGCCCATGCTCGTCGAAATCGGCGAAACTCCACGCGCCACCGAAATAATCCTCGGCACCGGTGCTGCACCACGTGGGATACTGGTCGTCCCCATCGATGTACATCTTGACTTCACCCTCGCCCCACCAGCGGCTTTCCAACGCGGTAAGCGCCAGATACGTGCCGATATACGCGCCACGACCATGCACGCCGTCGAGCACCACATAGTCGCGGGCCAGTTCGGTGACGCGCTCGCGACGCCACTGCGCATGAAAACGCATGGTGCCGGCCGGAAGCGCATCGTATTCGGTGTAGTCGATCTGGTAGAAGAACGCGGGAACGTCTTCGTTGTGATCGTTGCGGAGCACAATGCGCGCATGTTCGAACGGCATGGAGAAGTAGCAGTTGAAGCCGCGATTGGGCACGACCACCACCGGCATCGAATTGACTCGGCAGGCCTGCGCGTGGCCGCAGCAGAAGAAGTCGCCGATCGGGCATTGCACGGACGGGGTCTCCTCGCCATCCCAATAGAATTCCAGGATCAGGTTACGAAGCACGTTCGGACCGGTAGACGACGTGCGGTCGGTGACCGTCATCCAAATATGGCGGATCACGCCCGGACCGTCCACATCCATCAAAGTGACGCTCTCCCCCGCTTTTACGGTCTGGATGCACGGACTGCCCTTGCGCGACGGACCAAGTGCACTGGCTGCAGTGGCCGCAGCGCCCTTGCCGCCCGTGGGATTCTCGGCGTTCACGCAACGTGTGCGCCCTGGTGCCGCAACCGC
>OODN01000379.1_pt1 | contig 28566 bp, 19 predicted proteins | sample 1671651 | NCBI WGS metagenome assembly OODN01 (sample SAMN06348178, study PRJEB24527) | human gut metagenome | biome: human gut; feature: ankylosing spondylitis patient; material: feces | host: Homo sapiens | place: China | collected 2015-10 | reverse complement strand
CAGAAGTTCAACGGAGCAGCAGATAAGGGACTTATCTTACTTCCTTGCGAACTTATCGCTGATAATGGTATCGAATTAAAGAAGTGCATTATGAAGTTTATAGAACTCTGGGGTCTTGAAGATGGATTCAAGGACTGGGTTAACAATTACTGCTCATTCTGCCCAACACTTGTTGATAGAATTGTTCCAGGTTATCCAAGAGAAGATGCTGCTAAGCTTTGCGAAGAGTGGGGCTATGAAGATCAGCTTATCGACAGAGCTGAGGTATTCGGTCTCTGGGTTGTAGAAAGTGATTCTAACCTTCCACTTGAACAGCTTGAGAAGGAACTTCCATTCAAGGAAGCTGGACTTAATGTAGTATTTACAAAGGATCATCATCCATATAAGGAAAGAAAGGTAAGAATCCTTAATGGTTCACATACATCATTCGTATTAGCATCATTCCTTGCTGGTAACGATAACGTAGAGAACTCTATGAAGGATCCAGTTATCAGAAAGTATATGGAAGAAACACTTTACAATGAAGTTATTCCTACACTTTCACTTTCTAAGGAAGATTGTGAAGAATTCGCTAAGGCTGTTATCGACAGATTCCTTAACCCATTCGTAGATCACAGATTATTAAGCATTTCACTTAACTCTGTATCTAAGTGGGAAGCTAGATGTCTTCCTTCATTCTTAGGATACGTTAAGAAGTTTAACAAGCTTCCTAAGTACCTTACATTCTCTATCGCAGCACTTATGAGCTTCTATACATCACAGACAGAAGCTGAGTTCAACGGTGGTATTGTATTAAAGGGTGACAGAAACGGTGAAGAGTACAACATCACAGATGATAAGGCTGTACTTGATTTCTTCAGAGATAACTCTGGTAAGACACCAGCTGAATTCACACATGCTTACTTAAGCAATACTAAGTTCTTCGGTGGCGAAGACCTTACTAAGGTTCTTGACCTTGAAGAAGTTATCACAGGATATATTACAGATATCAGAGAAAGAGGTATGAGAGCTGTAGTTAACGATTTAGCTCTTGATGATGAAAAGTTAGCATAATTGCATTGGCAGTTTGCAGCAAAGTATTCATAAGCCTTAGCTGAATATAAGTTTCAGCATTGATTTATATCGTATTTTAAAGCATTAATAAGGGCGGGTGTTCTTTTTCATCCGCCCTTAAGTTATGTAAGAGGTATTATGTATTTATACCCTTTTATTGTTATAATAAAAATGTTATGATGTGAATGTAATCATTGAATTTCATAATTCTATGATGTACGTGGTTAATGGTACATAGAGATTATATTAATTACAGGAGGTAGTTATGCAGGATTTTATTAAGATTAATAAAGATGATAATGTTGCAGTAGCTCTTAAGCCAATCGCTAAGGGCACAACACTTAATGTTGCTGGTACAGAAGTTACTACAATAGAAGATATCCCTCAGGGACATAAGTTTGTTATCAAGCCTATCAAGAAGGGTGATGCAGTTATAAAGTATGGTTTCAGAATCGGTTTCGCACAGGCTGATATTGAAGTTGGTGGCTGGGTTCATACACACAACTTAAAGACAGCTCTCGGTGAACTTCTTGAATACACATACAATCCAGAAGGACATAAGGACGTTGAGCCAACAGAGGAAGCGTTCTTTGAAGGATATATGCGTGAAAATGGTACAGTTGGTGTAAGAAATGAAGTATGGATTATCCCAACAGTTGGCTGTGTTAATTCAATAGCAAGAGCAATCGAAGCTACAGCAAGAGCTAACAAGCCAGAAGGTGTTGATGAAGTTGTTGCTTTCCCACATCCATACGGATGTTCACAGGTAACAGAGGATCAGGAGAATACAAGACACGTACTTGCTGACCTTATCAACCATCCTAATGCTGGTGCAGTACTTGTACTTGGTCTTGGCTGCGAGAACAGCCGTATTGAAGTTCTTAAGGATTATATCGGTGAAGTTAGCCCAGACAGAGTTAAGTTCTTACAGGTTCAGGATGTAGAAAATGAGCAGGAAGCTGCTGAAGGTATTATGAAGGAACTTATGTCTTACGCTGCTACATTTAAGAGAGAAAAGGTTAGTGCTAAGCATCTTATCGTTGGTATGAAGTGCGGTGGTTCTGATGGTTTATCAGGTATCACAGCTAACCCAACAGTAGGTCTTTTCTCAGATATGCTCGTATCTAAGGGTGGTACAACTATCCTTACAGAGGTTCCAGAAATGTTCGGTGCAGAGACTATCCTTATGAATAGATGTGCTAACAAGGAACTTTTCGAGAAGACAGTTCACCTTATCAATGACTTTAAAGAGTACTTCATCAAGAATGGTCAGGAAATCTATGAGAATCCATCACCAGGAAATAAGGATGGCGGTATCACAACACTTGAAGATAAGTCACTCGGATGTACACAGAAGTCTGGTTCATCACTTGTAAAGGGTGTATTAGCTTATGGTGAAAGAGTATCTGATAAGGGACTTAACCTTCTTAGTGCACCTGGTAATGACCTTGTTGCTTCAACAGCCTGTGCAGCAGCAGGAGCACAGATGGTTCTTTTCACGACAGGACGTGGAACACCATTTGCATCACCAGTACCTACAGTAAAGATTGCTACTAACTCAAGACTTGCTGGCAATAAGAGCAACTGGATAGACTTCAACGCAGGAAGAATTGTAACAGATGACCTTCCACTTGAAGATGCAGCTAAGGAACTCTTCCAGCTTGTATTAGATGTTGCTTCTGGTAAGAAGGTAAAGGCTGAAATCGCTGGCTTCCACGATTTAGCTATCTTTAAGCAGGGTGTAACTCTCTAATTAACAAATTTTAAGGATTGTGTTAATTGTTTTTCAGAGGCAGTTGTGTATCTTTCAGATTTTGCGTGGCTCTGAATAACAGCATATAAATATAGTGACATATAAGATTAAGGCGGGCAGATATTTACATTTCTGTCCGTCTTATAATGTGTCTGTGAATGCTGCTTATACGGAATGTGTCAGTGATATGTTTCATATATGCAGAGATTATAGTAATGTGTGTTCGAAACCTTCCACACAAAAAACAAAACTAAAGGAGTATAAAAATGAGTATATTATTTAAGGATAAAGAGGGTACAGATAGAAGTATTCCTGAAAATGATAATAAAAATAATAGCAAAAATAATAGTGGTAATAGAAATATTAAAAGCACACAGTTTAAGGTTGCCTTTATTACACAGGCGGCTGTGATTGCGGCACTTTATGTTGTGCTTGTTATTATGTTTAACTATTGCAGCTTCGGACCTATACAGTTTAGAATAGCAGAGGCACTTACAATCCTGCCTTATTTCACACCGGCGGCGATACCAGGATTGTTCGTAGGCTGTCTGTTATCTAATATATTAGGTGGTGCGGCTATATGGGATATAATATTTGGAAGCATTGCGACACTTATCGGTGCAATAGGAACGTATGCGTTAAGAAAGAATAAATGGCTCGCACCATTACTACCAATTATCGCTAATACACTTATAGTACCATTTGTATTAAGATATGCTTATGGTTCAGAGGGGGTATTTGCTATGTTCTTTGTAACAATCGGAGCAAGCGAATTCATTGTGTGTGGCATTATTGGAATGCTGCTTTTGTTTGCACTTAATCCGGTAAGAAATGTTATATTTAAGGGTGTGGAGTAAGATATAGACCGATATGGCAGAGTATAAATTATATAAATAGAAAATACAAAAATATAATATAAAAAGAAATATAAAAAGACTTTCGTTGGGAATGTAGTTGAAAGGTTGATGTAACCATTGGGGAGATTTCAAACGAAAGTCTTTTTGAATTTCAGCGTTTGCATAGACCGTCAAGATATGCTTTGAGTAATTTTTTATTTTGAACAGATAATTCTTTATAGGTGTTAAGTAATTCTTCTTCATCATCGGAAAGTAATTCATTTCTTAAAGGATTGCTTTCAAAAGAAAAGAATTCGGATAAGCTTATATTAAAACCGTGGCATATTTTTTCTAAAGTTACCATAGTAGGACAGGTTTGCCTGTTAAAAATGTTATTAAGGCTTGAATATGGAATATCAGATTGCTTAGCTGGTTTGTATAAAGACTAATGTTTAAATGTAAGCAATTGTTGTATCCTGTCAAGTACATCCTGTTCTATCATTATATCCTTCATATTATCTGGTGTAGCAACAAGAAGATGACACAGAAGCCGCGAAAGAAACTTCGGAGTTAGACGAACAATCACAATTAGCAGGAAATAATAATGATGTATCTAATGATATCTTATGAAGCATACAGATAAGATATCCTAAAACAAGTGGAAAAATTACTGCAAAGACACAGCAATGGATTGTTGTATATCCTGATGGAAGCGAATATCATTTCTTATTTGACGGTTATAACTATCGTAAAATGCCTTTGCGGAATGATTAGTGTACACAAATAAAAATGTATTAATAACAAGCGCATTTTATAATATACCCCTAGATTTTAAAGTGTTTCAAAATCTAGGGGTATATGTTATATGCTATTTAATGACATCGCTCTTTTAAATATATTCAAAATATTCCAATAACTTCTTATATTCATCCTGCGAGGCACGGCAGGTTTCTAGTAAATAACCTTTTTCGTCATTGTATTCATTTAAGTCTCGTCTATAATAATCTTTCATAGTATCATCGATAATAAAAGGGCAGATGTTATTTTTCAGACATTCTTTAAACATTATAAGTCTGCTAACACGTACATTTCCGTCCTGAAATGGGTGTATTTTTTCAAATTTATAATGAAAATCGATTATATCCTCAAATGTTATAGTGCTGTTTTCCCGATAGTCTTTTAATAGACTTTTGGTAGCGGCGGGGACTTTGGAAGGGTTTGTTGTTTCAATCATATCACCAATGACATTAGGGCGTTTCTTATAATCGCCAACTGCAAACCATTCTTTTTGACTATCCGTTGTTCCGCTTTTTAATAAGAGATGACATAGTATAATATATATGTTTAGGCTTGTAAATATTCAATATTTAGATATATAAATACAAACGTATTATTTATATACACGCCTGAAAATAAAACACCCCATCCTTAGTAAAGAAATCATATACCCCGTTATATTTTTCAATCACAGATATTATGCTTCTAATACCGATACCGTGGCCGGCTTTATCCGATACAGGAGTATTATTTACAAATATAGGTTCAACAGCATAAGTATTGGTGATATTAATACATAATTTGTTATTCTTATCAAACACCTTTACTGTGATAATACGGTTTGAATTAACCTCGCCGTAGTCAGAAGTGCAGCCGGAATTGTAGTCAGAAGCAGTGTCGGATATGCTGCTATATGAATTATTAATAGATGTCCTGGCTGTCTGTACAAGCTTGCAGGCATTTATGGCATTTTCAAGTGCATTTGCAAATAGACTGCAAAGGTCAGTTGGCTTGTAGTCAGCAAGGTTGGCGGCAGTAACTGACACTTGTGTGGTGATATTATATTTGTCAGCTTTGGCAATATAGGAAGATAATATAAGGTTGACAGCTTCATTAGCGCAGTATCTTGTTATTTGGCTGTTGTTAAGACTGGTACATATCTCCCTGATATAATCCTGTGCCTGTGCGTAGCTGTTATCATTAAGACAGCTTTGTATAAAGTTCATATGGTGTCGAAGGTCGTGGCGGTATATAGCTGCCTGTTTCTGATAGTCCGATAACTGGGCAATCTCTTTTTCTGCCTGTGCAGCTGCGGACAAGAGAATGATATTTTCACGCTCGGCGGTATTTTTCTTATTTAATAGAGCCAGTATAACTGTTGATAATATAAAATAGAGTATGACAATAAAGCTGTCCATAAATTCTATAACAACAGCTTCTCCGCGGTATAACAGGTCTGTGTATACAGTGAATGCGTACTCTAAAATATAATAAGTAAGAGGCAGGAGAAAGAACATTGATATAATGGTCTTTGATTCGTTCTTAAGCCTTATTATGTAAGGAGAAATGTATTTAATTACAATAAATATAAGTGGGATTGTAATAATAATAGTTACAATATCTGATATCATAGGAATATCTTTGAAAATGTAAGCGGCAGCAGTGCCGAACCATTTTCTTGGGGTACACATAAGATAAGCCGACAGAACTGCAATTGATGAAATGTATATATTCTTATGGCAGACAAATCTTATGACAAGAATTAAAGGTATATGTATAAGGAAAGGATAGCTTTTATAAAGCACATTCTGACCAAGTAGCAGATAGCATACAGCCTGAAATAACGCAAATGTGAGAGTTGTATATATAAACAGCTTATGGTTATCTTCCAAGCGTATATCAGCAAAATAAAATGATACAATAATGCCAAAGATAAGAACAAAGATATAATTAATAAGATTTAATAAAGTAGAAATATCCATATAGCCCCCTGTTATTCTTCCATCTGGAAAGTTAAATACTGCTTCTTGATTTCAACGACACGGCGTTGTGCCAATGGAACTGTTTTGTTATTGCTCAGATGAATTTCATTACTAATAATAGTACTTATGTAGTTCATATTTACAATATATGAACGGTGTGGAAGCGTAAATTCTTTGTGAATACTAAGTGTATCACATATTGAGGAGAATACGTCGGTTGATGTTATGTGTTCTCCATTTTTAAGATGAATAGTTACCTTGCGGTTTAATGCTTCCGCATAGACAATATCAGCTGTACGGATTTTGTGTATACCTGAATTGTTCTTAATAATTATGTTGTTTGTCTGTTCGATGTTAAAGAAGTCTATTAAATCATCAAGCGTAGTATACAGGCGTTCTTTGTTCACGGGCTTTAACAGATAATTAAATGCCTTGACTTCATAGCTGTCTACTGCAAATTCGGAAGATGAAGTTAAGAATATTATAGGTGCGGCTTTATCAAAGGTACGGATTTCCTTAGCGAGTGCAAGTCCGTTCATTACTGGCATAATAATGTCAAGAAAATATATGTCAAACTTCTCAAATCCAGCAGTAGAAGCAAGCTCGACACTGCTGTTATAATATTTCACTGTGAAGCTGATATTAGATGAGGCTTCATAATTATCTAAAAGTTCTCTTATTATACCTAATTCGTATTGGTCATCATCACATACGGCAATCTTCATAGTAATCTCCACTTCTAACAATTAATACTTACGTTATTATATATTTCTTTTTGATAAAATTCCATAGAAATTTACATTGTTCGCGTTGAAAAATGTAGGTTGATATTATAAATAGTGTTAATTAGCTGATTTATTTCAATTATTGTGTTATATAACTGAAAAAGGAGGTATACGGAATTCTGTATACCTCCTTTTTATGCTTAAAAGCATAAGTTTAAATGGATTAACTAAAACAATGTTTAATTATCTCTGAACTCTGGCACCAGCTCCACCAACGATACCTTCAACTTCCTTAAGAGAAGCCATTGTTGTATCACCAGGAGTTGTCATAGCTAATGCACCATGAGCAGCACCATAGTTAACAGCCTTTTCAGCGTCTTCAAATGTCATAAGACCATATACAAGACCTGAAGCGAATGAATCTCCGCCACCAACTCTATCCATGATTTCAAGTCCATCATACTGAGCAGCTTTGTAGATTTCACCATCAGCCCAGCAGATTGCTGACCAGTCATTAACTGTAGCTGTCTTAACCTGACGAAGAGTTGTAGCAACAGCCTTGAAGTTAGGGTATGTAGCAGCAGCTTCGTTAATCATCTTCTTGTAACCATCAAGGTTAAGAGTCTTAAGGTTCTCATCGTTACCTTCGATTTCGAAACCAAGGCAAGCTGTGAAGTCTTCTTCGTTACCAATCATAACGTCAACATACTTAGCAACTTCCTTATTAACTTCCTGAGCCTTAGCTAAACCGCCAATAGCTTCCCACATAGATGGTCTGTAGTTAAGATCGTAAGATACGATTGTACCGTACTTCTTAGCTGCCTTACAAGCTGCAATAACAGTTTCACAAGCCTGTTCAGAAAGAGCAGCATAGATACCACCTGTATGTAACCAACGAACGCCTAAGCCACCATCGCTCTTGTTCTTGAAGATGTAATCAAAGTCGAAATCTTCTGGAGTAGCCTGAGAAATAGCTGTGTTAGCTCTATCTGAGCAACCCTTGGCACCACGGATACCGAATCCTCTTTCTGTGAAGTTGAGACCATTTCTGCAAAGACGACCGATACCATCTGTCTTCTTCCAGCAGATAAGGGATGTATCAACACCACCCTGTTCGATGAAGTCCTTCATAAGAAGACCTACTTCGTTATCAGCGAAAGATGTAATAACAGCAGTTCTCATACCGAAGCACTTGTGAAGACCACGGATAACGTTATATTCTCCGCCACCTTCCCATGCTCTAAAGCTTCTTGCTGTACGAATTCTTCCTTCACCTGGATCAAGACGAAGCATTACTTCACCTAAAGATACAGCATCAAATGTGCATTCTTCAGCTGGTCTTAAATTTAATTTCATTTTTTAGATACCTCCAAATAAATTTTTACATAATCATATTAACATATAATTTAGATTTAATCTATATATTTAAGTAAAGTTTTGTATAAAGCTGTCAAATTTCCACCGATTAAAAAGAATATTGGTAAGTTACATTATATATAAATTGAAATATAATGTATTATGTAAGATGTAATGCAATTTATAAAAAGTGAAATGTTTTAAAAAAATATACATAATTATTGAAAATAGAACTTTTTGCTTATTGAAAATATTATGGAGATATTGTAAAATATTTCTAAAATAGTATACCAATGAATAATATTTATGAAATGAGGCATATATATGAGCAATATCAAGAAGTTAAGAAAACTCAAAATTCAATGGAAAATATTGCTTTCAGCAATGCTTGTTATATTCGTGTTTGGCGGGTATATGGTATTTGCTAAAGCTGATTCCAGTGTCACTGTATCAGTGACAACGACAGCGACAATTGTTAATCAGGGCACAGAGTCGAACAGCATCGTAGCAACTATGTCGGGAAGAGATGAGAATAATGTCAGTCAGGATTCACCGGATAATTATAAGCCGGCAGTAAGAAATCTTAAATGGACAGTATCCAACTCTGATATTATTAAGTATGTCGTAAGTGATAGTGCGGGAACTAAATATGCAGACACAGCAGAAGGCACTGCCAATCCAACAATATATGGTAATAGAGCAGGTAAGGCAACTGTTACGGCTACATACTATACTAAAGCTTACGGACCAGACGGAAGCATTACTTATGAAGAAGAGCTTGGAAATGACTCAGTAGATATCATCGTTCCTTTAAAGATTAACAGCTTTAAGGCATACAGAAATGGTGTAGAGCTTACAAAAGAAGAAATGCTTTGTTATCAGGTAGGAGATATTATTGAGATAGCATCTAATGCCAATGATACTAATAAAATATTTGTTGAAACAGACAATGATAAGACAGGAAGTCTTTCTAAAGATGGTATTGTAGAGAAAGTATCATCTTCAGGTGCTAAAGTAACACTTAAGATTGTTGGTGGTGGTAGAACTAATCTTAAAGTAAGAACAGCAGATGGTGATGGTATCAATTCTCTTACAGCAACATACCAGATAACATCAAAGGTTGAATACACTGATGGAGTTGCTAACTCTGAAGGACATTCTATCCAGAAGCTTTCTGATGGTACAAGATTTATTACATTATCAGATAAAGATTTTGAAGACTTTAAAGAAGAAACAATTCCTTCTAATATTAAGTATCCAGCAACAGCAGGTGTTACATATGTATCATCAGATACAGACGTAATTACATATAAGGCTGGAAGCATAAAAGGTGTTAACGCAGGTGTAGCTCAGGCAACAGCAGGTGTTGCAAGTATTGATGTACAGGGTAACATAGGCTGGGCGACAAAAGATGTAGTTAATGTTGTTGTACCATTTAAGAAGCTTGGCAATGATGTAAGCAATATGAATGTGGGTGACTCAATACAGCTTAAGACTTCTGCTAAATCAACAGAGGTTACCTGGTCAACATCTGATAACAGCGTACTTCAGGTTGATGCAACAACAGGTCTTGTTACAGCAATGGGAGCTGGTAAAGCTACTATATATGCAACAAGAGTTGATGATGAACTTTCAACAAAGTACAAGCTTAATAATCAACTTTCTTATGAGATTACAGTTATCGATGGATTTGGCTTAAGCCTTACATCAATGAGTGTTAATATAGGTGATACACAGAACCTTGTGGCACTTGTAACTAATAATCCTAGCAAGGATGATATTACATTTACAGTAGAGAATCAGCCAGATGCAGCAGGAGTTGTTCCAACTGAGACTTTAATTAATGTAGTTCAGTCAGAAGACGGAAGAACATTCAAGGTAACAGGTATTGCATCAGGTATAGCACATATTAAGGTGACACAGAATGTTAATGGCGTTATTAAGAAAGCAACCTGCGTTGTATATGTTACAACACCAGTGGGTGAGATTACTATTAATCCTTCATCACTTACAGTAGACAGGGGTTCATCTGATACTGTACAGCTTATATTTAACCCATCAGCACCAACTAATAATAAAGTATTATGGTCATCATCTAATACAGATGTTGCAACAGTAGAAGGTGACAGCTATACAGCTACAATTACTGGTGTATCTGGTGGTACAGCAACAATTACGGTCATAACAGAAGACGGACTTAAAGTAGCAACTTGTGATGTATATGTAAGAGAACCTGTAACAGGTCTTGTACTTAATGCAACAACAGTTGAATCATCAATGGCAGTTGGTCAGTATCAGCTCGTTGCAACTGTTCTTCCAGCAGGCGAAGGTGTTGACCGTGCTGTAACATGGACATCATCAGATCCATCAGTTGCGACAGTAGATGAGAATGGTCTTGTTAAGTATGTTAAGCCAGGATATTGTACAATCGTATGTAAGACAACAGACGGAGCATATATAGCTACTTGTAACTTTATCATAAGCATACCAGTAGAGCAGATTAAGCTTGATTATACTGATGAGATAATGTCAATAGGCAGTACATTAAGAATTACAGCAGAGGTTCTTCCGGTAACAGCTACTAATAGAACAGTAGTATGGGAATCTTCTAATACTAATGTGTGTATCGTAGATTCTAATGGTCTTGTAGAAGCAGTTGGAACAGGAAGCTGTACAATCCTTTGTAAGTCATTGGACGGTAACTACACAGCAATGTGTAATATATATGTTAAACAGCCTGTAACACAGGTTATACTTAATACAACAGATATAACTGTAAGACAGGGTCAGGTATTCTGGCTTAATGCTACTTGTCTTCCAGAGAATGCAGATAATAAGATTATCAGCTGGGAAAGCCGTGATGAGAGCGTGTGTACAGTTGAGAGCGATGGTAAGGTTACAGCAGTAGGTGCTGGTACAACCTCTATTATTGCAACCAATGTTGATACAGGACTTACAGCATATTGTGTTGTAACGGTTACACAGCCGGTAACAGGAATTTCGCTTAACTCAGATTATCAGGAATTATGGGTTGGAGCTAAATATGCAATCATACCGGTAGTTGAACCTTATGATGCTGAGAATAAGAATGTTACATATTTATCAAGTGATCCATCAGTGGCAACAGTAGATGAAAATGGTGTTGTTACAGCATTAAAGGGTGGAAGTTGTATAATTGAAGTGACAACCGAAGTTAATAAGTTAACGGCGGCGTGTACGATTGTAGTAAAAGAGTATGTATCATCAATAACTCTTAGTGAAACTGATAAATTTATGAATGTTGGTTCAACAGGAACGCTTGTTGCTTCTGTTGGAACGGATACAGCTACTAATAAGAATATAGTATGGTCATCTTCTAATTATGATATATGTTATGTAGATGGCAATGGTAACTTAAGTGCCAACTCAGTTGGTAATGCAGTTATTACAGCAACAGCGGCAGACGGAAGTGGTGTTAGTGCTTCTTGTATTGTAAAGGTTGTTGATCCTGTAATAGGAATTACAGTTGAACCAGATACAGTAAGGCTTCTTGTTGGTGATTCAGCTAAGGTTACAGCAGTCATAACACCAGACAGTGCAACTGTCAAAGATGTATCATGGACATCATCTAATGAAGCTATTGCAACAGTGGATGAGTCGGGAGAAATATTTGCTCTTAGTACTGGTAAATGTAAGATAACAGCTACATCACAAGATGGTAACGAAGTTAAGGGTGTATGCTGGGTATATGTAACACCAGTTGTTAACATATCATCATTAAGAATTAACTCTAAAGAAATATATATGCTTTCTGGACGAGCTAGACAGTTATCAGTAATTGTAAGACCTGTTAATAATACAGATTCTTATGAGTGGTATTCAACAGATACAGGAATTGTACAGGTAGACCAGAATGGTGTAATCACAACAGTTGGTCCTGGTACTGCAGATGTGTTTGTTATAAGCAATAACAGCAGTGTAGAAGCTTCTTGTACGGTACATTCGCTTGCTATGAGTACATCACGAGTAAGATTAGAGCAGTACGATAGATTTAATCTAGATGTAATAGGTACAGAAGATACTGTTACCTGGAGAAGTTCTAATCCAAGAGTATGTACGGTTTCATCATCAGGTGAAGTTATAGGTAGACGGGCAGGAACAGCTACAGTAACAGCTACAGTTCATAATAAGACACTTAGCTGTACAGTAACAGTTACTAACATCAGGTAATGCTGCTGGAAAATTTCAATTCTTTATATAAGCTTTAAAGATATTATAGAACTTAAAGATGGTTATGCCAGACATTCAAGTCTGGCATAACCATTCTTTATATAATATTTTGACTGTTATCAGAACATAATGGAACTGACTGTAATAATAAACGGCTTATAGAACAAAATAGACAATATAAAAAGAAACAGGCACTATAAGATTATTCTTATGGTGCCTGTTCTTTATTATTTAATATGAGGGGGAGATAGAAAGAATTAACTTTGCTATCTAATTATTAATATAACCTGTAATTGTGTGCAAAGTATGTCTTATTTGTGAAAGAACAATAAAAAGAATTAAGAAAATAATAAAATAATATATATCAAATGGGTAATGGCTATAAAGTTCAAAAAGTTTAATTTGTTAATTTATTGATTATTGAGTATCAATATGTTAGAATTTATTCGTTAAAATATAAAGGCAGGGGAATATATATGAATAGCAATGACAAAGATGAGTTAGATGATGAGTTAATTAAATCAATGAAAAAGCTTGTTGAAGAAGAAACTAACGTTGCTAAAGCGTTCATAGATACCCAGAATGAGTTGCCAGACGAAGATGATGAGTCTGGTGATGAAACAATGGGTAAGACAAGAGTTATACCTAAGGTCACAGATGATATGCTTACTAAAGTAAGTGATGCTACAATTAATATCAGCGATTTGAATGTAGACAAAGAGCTTCAATCCAATAAAGAACAGAATAATATAGATGATACCAGCAGAGTAAAAGAATATAATAAAGTCAGGGAGTCAGAACCGGTAACAGAATATAATATGGCAGAACAGCAGGATAAGAGCTCTGATGCACATATGAATAATGATAATAATGAGAAAGATGACAGCGTGCAGGAAAAGGATAAGAAGCCTATGGATGCTAAGAGGAAAAAGATGATTATAGCTGTTTCCTGTGTAGTAGCTGCTTTAGTAGTTATTATAGGTATAGTTGTCGGAGTTGTTCTTAATAATAAGAATAAGAATTCGTTCCAATATAATTATGATAAAGGAATGGGTTCTTATCAGAACAAGGATTATGATAATGCTATTAAGTATCTTGCTAAAGCTTCCAAGTTATCTGAAGGCAAGAAAAATGTAGATTTAAAATATACATTGTATCAGTGTTATGCTGCAACAGATAATACAGATATGTCAATTGAAGTGTTAAAGGATATTTTATCATTTGATGAGAATAATGAGAAAGCTATAAAAGCATTAGCTTCAATATATAATACTAAGAAAGATGGAACAAGTCTTAATAAGCTTATTAAAGATTATAAGGATAAACAGGGTTACAAATATCTTACAGATTATGTTGTTGAAACCCCTAAGCCATCAGTTGAAGCTGGAAGCTATGATGATGTGATTAAGTTACAATTTACAGAGAACAGCAGTTCAACAATATATTACACAACAGATAAGACTGAGCCAGATAAGAAAAGTAAACGTTACACAGGTACAGCAATAGAAATACAGAGTGGTACTACTACAATAAAGGCTATTGCTATTAGTGACATAGGAGTGTGCAGTGATGTTGTGGAGCTGGAGTATACAGTTGACTTTAAGAAGCCATCTGCACCAACAGTAAGTCCTGCCTCAGGAACATATGAGGAAGGACAGACGGTGACAATAGATAATATTCCAGTTGGCAGTACAGCGTATTATACATTAGATGGTTCTACACCAACTAAGAATTCGGAGGAATACTCTGAACCATTTACAATTCCAACAGGTAATAATGTAATATCTGTTGTTATAATTGATTCGCATAACCAGTCAAGCAGTGTTGTTAAGCGTAACTATGTTGTCAACAAGGCTAAGACATATGTATATAATGAGGCACTTGAGATATTAAAAGGAAAGCTTATATCAAAGGGAGTGCTTAAGTCAGATGGAACTACAGCTGCTGACGGGTCTACAGTTACATTTGTATATCAGTCAAGGACAACTGTAGATGGAGTTGAGATGTTCGTTGTAAGATATGATGTGACATCTAAGACGGGTAAGACTTCTACGGCTGGTTATTATGGTGTCGCTACTAAGACAGGTGACTGCTATACAGTGACACAGAATGGCGGAGCATATAGTGCTGCCGCATATAATTAAGTTTTGATGTGTGATTAACACTTCAGATAATATATAACTGAAAGGGGTAATAAAATGTACAAGATTCTTAAGGCTGAAAAATTAGCAGAAAAGATTTTTCTTATGGATGTTGAAGCACCAAGAGTTGCTAAGCACTGTGAACCTGGCCAGTTCATAATTGTTAAAATGGATGAAAAAGGAGAGAGAATTCCTCTTACAATCTGCGATTATGACAGAGAAGCTGGAACAATAACAATTGTATTCCAGATTGTAGGAGCATCAACAGAAAAAATGTCTCACCTTAAAGCAGGTGATGCTTTTAGTGATTTCGTTGGTCCATTAGGATGCCCTTCAGAATTAATTCACGAGAATATTGAGGATTTAAAGAAGCAGAATATCGTATTTATAGCAGGTGGTGTAGGTACAGCACCAGTATATCCTCAGGTAAAATGGCTTCATGAGCATGGCGTAGATGCTGATGTTATCGTTGGAGCTAAGAACAAAGACCTTATCTTATTAGAAGAAGAGATGAAGGCAGTGGCAGGCAATCTTTATATAACAACTGATGATGGCAGCTATGTAAGAAAGGGTATGGGTACAGATGTACTTAAAGATCTTTATGCACAGGGTAAGAAGTATGACAAATGTATAGCGATTGGACCATTGATTATGATGAAATTCGTCTGTCTTTTAACTAAGGAATTAGGTATACCTACAGTTGTAAGTATGAACCCTATTATGGTTGATGGTACAGGTATGTGTGGTGCATGCAGACTTCAGGTTGGCGATGAGATTAAGTTCGCTTGTGTAGACGGACCGGAGTTTGATGGACATTTAGTAGACTTTGACCAGGCTATGAAACGTCAGCAGACATATAAGACAGAAGAGGGCAGAGCTATGCTTGCAGCCCTTGAAGGAGATACACATCACGGTGGATGTGGACAGTGTAATTAATCAACGGAAAAGAGGTATATATAATGGATGTTATGAAGAAAGTTCCAGTAAGGGAACAGGCTCCAGATGTAAGGAATAAGAACTTTGATGAGGTATGCCTTGGATATAATGCAGAAGAGGCACAGGAAGAAGCAACACGTTGTCTTAATTGTAAGAATGCTAAATGTGTACAGGGATGTCCAGTATCAATCAATATTCCGGAATTCATACATAATGTAAAAGAAGGTAATTTTGAAGAAGCTTACAAGGTTATTGGAAAGTCATCTGCATTACCTGCTGTATGTGGCCGTGTATGTCCACAGGAAACACAGTGTGAAGGTCAGTGTATAAGAGGAATTAAGGGTGAAGCTATATCAATTGGTAAGCTTGAAAGATTCGTAGCTGACTGGGCTAGAGAGAACAATGTATCACCAGAGATGCCAACAGAGAAGAAGGGTAAGAAAGTGGCTGTTATCGGTTCAGGTCCTTCAGGACTTACTTGTGCTGGTGACCTTGCTAAGATGGGATATGATGTTACAATATTTGAAGCACTTCACGAAGCTGGTGGTGTATTAGTATATGGTATTCCAGAGTTCCGTCTTCCAAAGAAGACAGTTGTTGCATCAGAGATTGAAAATGTTAAGAAGCTTGGCGTTAAAATTGAAACTAACGTAGTAATCGGTAAGTCGATGACAATTGACCAGCTTATTAATGAAGAAGGTTTTGATGCTGTATTTATCGGTTCAGGTGCTGGTCTTCCAAGATTTATGGGTATCCCAGGAGAAAATGCTAACGAAGTATTCTCAGCTAATGAATACCTTACAAGAAGCAACCTTATGAAAGCTTTCAGAGAGGATTATGATACACCAATAGCAAGATTTAAGAAGGTTGCCGTCGTTGGTGGTGGTAACGTTGCTATGGATGCTGCAAGAACAGCATTAAGGCTTGGTGCTGAGGTACATATTGTATACAGAAGAAGTGAGGAAGAACTTCCTGCAAGAGCAGAAGAAGTACATCACGCTAAAGAAGAGGGTATTATATTTGACCTTCTTACTAACCCAACAGAAGTCCTTACAGATGACAAGGGTAATGTTACAGGTATTAAGTGTGTTAAGATGGAACTTGGCGAACCAGATGCTTCTGGAAGAAGAAAGCCTGTTGAAGTCCCTGATTCAGAATTCGTAATGGATCTTGATGCAGTTATAATGTCACTTGGTACATCACCTAACCCACTTATCTCATCTACAACTAAGGGTCTTGAGATTAATAAGAGAAAATGTATTGTAGCAGAAGAAGCTAATGGACAGACATCTAAGGAAGGCGTATACGCTGGTGGTGATGCTGTTACAGGTGCTGCAACAGTTATTCTTGCTATGGGAGCTGGTAAAGCTGCTGCTAAGGGTATTGATGAGTACCTTTCAAATAAGTAATTATATGAATAAAGAGAGTATATGAATACTGTTTATGTACTTAGATGTAGCTATTGCACGTATACATTTGTGGTAATAGTAAAGTGAATTATATTTGCAATAATAGTAAAAAAGCTGTTGGTTTATTATCAGTGTTTAGATAATAAACCAACAGCTTTTGTTTATCTTATATTATAACTGGGTAATATTTAGTGTTAATGGGCTGTGTGCTTCTATGGAAGCCAGCGTTTTTATAAAGCTGATTGTATGCTTTTTATAGAAGCCTGTATATTCTTTTTGTTTTTGTAAAGTTGATTTACATATTGAAAATGCTGTCAATGTATTTATCAGAGATAGTGTCACATAACCCTTCAGACGTGTCAGGGAACTGTTTCATAATAGCATTTTTGATGTAATCACTTCTGTTGAAATATTTCATTTCTTCTGCAATATCATTGTTGTAAGAACCTTCAATGTCTTCTTTGGTTACATTGTCATTAAGCCAGTTGATAATAGTGTCCGTTGCTTCATTTTCGATAGAGGCGTTTGACTTGATTTTCTTGGAATACTTTAAAGACCAGAAACCTATTGCGATAAATCCAACAAATAAAAGACCAAGAACAACATTTACAAGTATGAAATTAGAACTACCTTTTGTTACAAACTTTAATATTCCGATGTCATTAAGAATAAGAATTATAATTCCAGCAGCACCGCATACAAAAAAAGTTATTGCAGACGACAAGTTATCTTTATATTTGTCATCTGTTGACTCATACAGATTGCCAGAGTGCTGTAAAAGCTCAATGCCTTCTTCTTCCTCGATAATATTTTTGGCTTCTTTTTCAGAAATGCCAGATTGCTTAGCTTCGTCAATGATGTGTTCATCAACTGTATTGTCTGACTGTGAATTTAAGCTGCTCACAATAATCTCCTTTCTGTGTATATAAATAATATGTAATATGTAGCATTAAAATGCTTTGCGTAAATTAAACTATATATAATTGGTAAAATGTGGTACTATTACCAGATGTAAGCAGAATATAAATGCTGTCTGCTTATTAAAATATATATGCTTAATTACTATTTGGTTAATTATAAAGTATAAATGTGAAAAATTAAAGAACATAGACAGAAAATTTAAAAGATTGATAATTAAAAGGAGGTTATAGAAGATGAGCAAGGTTCTTATTGTTACAGGTGGAAGTGTTAATGTTGCGTGGGCAAAGGAATGGCTTGATAATCAGATATTTGATTATTGCATAGCGGCTGACAGCGGGCTTGAGTATGCTGATAAGCTTGGTCTGAAGGTGGATTTTCTGCTTGGAGATTACGATTCAGTAGATAAAGATGTGCTTGACAGATATAAGAGTAATACTGAATTTGAGATATATCCTAAAGAAAAAGATTATACCGACACACATCTTGCGATTATGACAGCACTTAAAAAGGGTGCAACAGACATATATATACTTGGTGCGACAGGAACAAGAATGGATCACACAATTACCAATATAGGAAATATGAAGGTGGCGGCTGATTGTGGAAAGGACTGCCATATAGTTGATGAGCACAATTATATATATCTTTTAAGTGAGGCTGATGGAATACATATAATTCGTAAAGACAGCCAGTATGGAAGATATGTGTCAATTATTCCTATGTCAGAAAATGTCAGTTTAAGCCTTGAGGGATTTAAATATACGCTTGATAATTATGAATTAAAGCAGGGATTAAGTATATGCCAGAGCAACGAAGTAGAAGATGAACAGGGAATAATTAAGGTTCATAAAGGACTTATTATAGTTCTTGAAACAAAAGATTAATAACATATATGTCCTATGTGCAAAATTAATGAAAAATGCGTATGAAATTAACAAAATAACGTGGAAAGCAACAACAAATCTCTTGTAATTTAACTTACATTGTTATAAAATAAACAATAGTTGTTTGCATTAAGCAATATATAACAAAGAGGAGGTCTCGGTGATGAGTAATACTACACAGGCTTTATCAAGAATCGAAGCAATTCTTGATGATAGCAGTTTTGTTGAAATCGGAGCGGCTGTTACAGCAAGAGCAACAGATTTTAACATGCAGGAAAAAAAGGCTCCATCTGATGGTGTAATCACAGGATATGGAGTTATCAATGGAAATCTTGTGTATGTGTATAGCCAGGATGCTGCTGTGTTAGGCGGAACAATTGGTGAGATGCATGCCAAGAAGATTGCTAATCTTTATGAGAAGGCAATGAAAATGGGAGCTCCTGTGATTGGTCTGATTGACTGCGCAGGTTTAAGACTTCAGGAAGCAACAGACGCCCTTGACGGCTTTGGACAGATTTATAAGAATATGTCATTAGCTTCTGGAATTGTTCCACAGATTACAGCCGTATACGGTGAATGTGGTGGAGGTCTTGCTGTTCTTGCAGAACTTTCAGATTTCGTATTTGTGGAAGAAAAGAAGGCTAAGTTATTTGTTAACAGTCCTAACGCATTAGATGGCAACTATGAATCTAAGCTTGATACATCAAGTGCAGAATTTATGGCTAAAGCAGGTGTTGCAGATTTCATTGGTGATGAAGAAACAATCGCTAATGGAGTAAGACAGCTTGTATCAATGCTTCCATCTAATAATGAGGAAGGTGCTGTATACACAGATAATCAGGACGACCTTAACAGAGTATGCGCTGATATGTCAGCAGAGATAGCTGATGCTGCACTTGCTCTTACAGATATTTCAGATGATGGATTATTTGTAGAAGTTAAGGCTGAATATGCTAAGGAAATGGTAACTGGCTTCATTCAGCTTGATGGAGTTACAGTTGGTGCTGTTGCTAACAGAACAGCAATATATGATGAGAATGGCGAAAAGGCAGAAGAGTTTGCAGCTGTATTAACTACAGATGGAGCTTATAAGGCAGCCGAATTCGTAACATTCTGTAACGCATTTGAAATACCAGTGCTTTCACTTACTAATGTTAAGGGCTTTGAAGCTAATGTAAGAGCTGAGAAGACAATTGCCAAGGCAGCTGCTAAGTTAGTATATGCATTTTCTAACGCAGATGTGCCAAAGGTTAATGTAATTACAGGTGAAGCTTATGGAAGCGCATATGTAGCTATGAATTCTAAGTCAGTAGGTGCAGATATGGTATATGCCTGGTCACAGGCAAGCATCGGTATGATGGATGCTTCTTTAGCTGCTAAGATTATGTATGCTGATGAAATCGCAGCAGCAGATGATGTTACAGCTAAGATTAATGAAAAGGCTTCTGAATATGCAGCATTACAGTCAAGCGTTGAGCAGGCAGCTGCAAGAGGTTATGTTGATACAATTATTAACCCAGAAGATACAAGAAAGTACATTATTGCAGCATTTGAAATGTTGTTTGATAAAAGAGAGGTTCGTGCAGATAAGAAGCATGGCACAGTATAATTGAAGAGGTGATAATATGAAGAAAATTAAGTTTAAAAAGTTCTTAGTGTTATTCTCATTACTTATCTGTGTATTCTGTATGACAGCCTGCAGTTCATCTAATGGTACTATATCAACAGCAAGTGCCAAGACAGAATTAAAACAGCAGCAGCTTGATGCCAGTGAGGCTTATCTTGTAGACTGGGTTAAAGATATGATTACATATCTTGATAAGAATGATTCTGCTAAGATAACAGCGGATGCAGAGGCAGCTCAATCACTTACAATGGTAAATAATAAGTTATACATTGTTGACCAGAGTGGAATTAGTGTTAAGACAATAGCTTTTTATAATAGCTGGAATAGCACAAGAGGTGAGTTAGGTGCTTTAAAGAGTATCAATGAAATTAATGTAGAACTCAATAGCAAGACAGGTGAGTTATGTACTATTACAGTTGATACTTCATATGAGAAGAATGATAAATGTACATTTGAATTCGTAATTAATGATGACTATACACTTGAAAATGGTGCTATAAATCCATCATATACTACAGGACAGAAGATGTATAAAGCAGTAATGAATACTCTTATCGGTATGGGAACAGTATTCGTTGTACTTATATTTATTTCATTCATTATTTCATTATTTAAGTACATCAATAAGTTTGAGAACAAAAATAAGGCTAAGAATGAAGCATTTAATGATGCCCAGGGTGTTGATAATGCTATTGCTCAGATAGTTTCAAGCGAAGAGCAGGATGAAGAAGTTGATGATCTTGAACTTATAGCAGTTATAACAGCAGCTATTGCTGCATCAGAGAATACATCTACAGACGGACTTGTAGTTCGTTCAATTAGAAAGGTTAATAGCAGGAGGAAATAAATTATGAAGAATTATACAATAACAGTTAATGGTAATGTATATGATGTTACTGTAGAAGAAGGAACAGGAAGCACAGCAGGTGCAGCTAAGGCAGCAACACCAAAAGCAGCAGCTCCTAAGGCAGCACCAAAGGCTGCAGCACCAGCAGGCGCACAGGGTGCAGTAAAGGTCAATGCACCAATGCCTGGTAAGATTCTTAAGGTTAACGTTAATGCGGGCACAGCAGTTAAGAAGGGTGATGTATTACTCGTTCTTGAAGCTATGAAGATGGAAAATGAAATCTGTGCACCACAGGATGGTACAGTTGCTACAGTTGAGTGTGCAGCTGGTGATTCAGTAGAGTCAGGTAAAGTATTAGTTTCTATGAACTAATTGATATATCAATTAGTTGTGTAGAGATAATATACGGAGGTAAAAAATGGAATATATTTTATCAACATTGGGAAACCTCGTTCACCAGACAGCATTCTTTAACCTCACTTGGGGTAATTATCTGATGATTCTGGTTGCGCTGTTTTTCATGTATTTGGCAATCAAAAAAGAATATGAACCTCTGCTTTTAGTACCTATTTCATTTGGTATGTTACTTGTTAATCTTTTCCCGGATATTATGTTATCTATTGAAGATTCAAGCAATGGCGTAGGTGGTTTGTTACATTATTTTTATTTATTAGATGAATGGAGTATTCTGCCATCACTTATCTTCCTTGGTGTTGGTGCGATGACAGACTTTGGTCCACTTATCGCTAATCCTAAGAGTTTCCTTTTAGGTGCAGCAGCACAGTTTGGTATATTTGCTGCTTACATTATGGCTATATTTATGGGATTCCCAGATAAGGCAGCAGCAGCTATATCTATTATTGGTGGTGCTGATGGTCCTACATCAATATTCCTTGCTGGTAAATTAGGACAGACTAATTACCTTGGACCAATAGCGGTTGCAGCATATTCATATATGTCACTTGTACCAATTATTCAGCCACCTATTATGAAGTTATTAACAACTGAAAAAGAAAGAAAGATTAAGATGGAACAGTTAAGACCTGTATCTAAGCTTGAGAAAATTCTTTTCCCTATTATCGTTACAATCGTTGTAGTATTAATTCTTCCTACAACAGCACCACTTGTTGGTATGCTTATGCTTGGTAACCTTTTTAGAGAGTCAGGAGTTGTTAAGCAGCTTACAGAAACAGCATCCAATGCACTTATGTATATAGTTGTTATTATTCTTGGTACATCAGTTGGTGCTACAACAAGTGCAGAAGCCTTCCTCAATCTTGATACATTAAAGATTGTTGCATTAGGTCTTATTGCATTCTGCTTTGGTACAGCGGCAGGTGTTATATTTGGTAAGATTATGTGTAAGGCTACACACGGTAAGGTTAATCCACTTATTGGTTCAGCAGGTGTATCTGCAGTTCCAATGGCAGCCAGAGTTTCACAGAAGGTTGGTTCAGAAGCAGATCCTTCTAACTTCCTTTTGATGCATGCTATGGGACCTAACGTAGCCGGTGTTATTGGTACAGCGGTTGCAGCTGGTACATTTATGGCGATGTTTGGTGTTATGTAAAAACGGACTAAGAGGCTCTAAGCTCGCATAATACGCGGGCTAAGACCCTCTAAGTCCGTAAGGAAATTGCCATAGGCAATTTCACTGAATCCAGGAGGTGTTAGAGTATATAATACGCAGACTAAGACCTTCTAAATTCATTAGAAGCTGCTTACGCAACTTCGTTGTGGACAGAGGAATGGTCTATATATATCATAAGACCTTCTAAGTCTGAATAGAAGTTACTTACGCAGCTTCATTAGAGTTTATTTACTTTATATATAGGAATATATAGGAGGAGTTTAAGATGGCAGATCAGGTTAAGAGACCATTAAAGATAACTGAGACTGTATTAAGAGATGCTCATCAGTCACTTATTGCTACAAGAATGACTACAGAGCAGATGCTTCCAATCATAGACAAGATGGATAAGGTTGGATATCATTCAGTTGAGTGCTGGGGCGGTGCTACATTTGATGCATCACTTCGTTTCCTTAAGGAAGACCCTTGGGAAAGACTTCGTAAGTTAAGAGATGGTTTTAAGAATACAAAGTTACAGATGTTATTCAGAGGACAGAATATCCTCGGATACAATCATTATGCAGATGACGTTGTAGAATATTTTGTACAGAAGTCTATCGCTAATGGTATTGATATAATCAGAATATTTGACTGTTTCAATGATTTAAGAAATCTTAAGTCATCAGTTGAGGCAGTTAAGCTTGTTAAGAAAGAAAATCCTAATGCTCACGCACAGATAGCACTTTGCTATACACTTGGTGATGCATATACTCTTGATTACTGGAAAGAAACAGCTAAGAGAATTGAGGATATGGGTGCAGATTCTATCTGTATCAAGGATATGGCAGGTTTACTTGTTCCTGCTAAGGCTACAGAGCTTGTACAGGCATTAAAGGATGGTTCTTCACTTCCTATCCAGATGCATACACATTATACATCAGGCGTTGCTTCAATGACATATATGAAGGCTGTTGAAGCAGGTGCTGATATTATCGATACAGCTATGTCACCATTCTCAATGGGAACATCGCAGCCGGCTACAGAAGTTATGGTAGAGGCATTTAAGGGTACAGAGTACGATACAGGTCTTGACCAGAACCTTCTTGCAGAGATAGCTGCTTACTTCCAGCCAATGAGAGAAGAAGCATTAAAGTCAGGTCTTATGAATACTAAGGTTCTTGGTGTTAATATTAAGACATTATTATATCAGGTACCTGGTGGTATGCTTTCTAACCTTGTATCACAGCTTAAGGAAGCTGGTGCAGAAGATAAGTATCAGGCAGTTCTTGAGGAAATTCCTAAGGTTCGTAAGGACTTTGGTGAACCACCTCTTGTTACACCATCATCACAGATTGTTGGTACACAGGCTGTTCTTAATGTATTACAGGGCGAGCGTTATAAGATGATTACTAAGGAATCTAAGAAGGTTCTTATGGGTGAATTCGGACAGACAATTAAGCCATTTAACCCAGAAGTACAGAAGAAGGCTATAGGTGATGCTACACCTATTACCTGCCGTCCGGCAGATCTTATTGAGCCACAGCTTGAGAAGTTCAAGAATGACCCAGTCGTACAGCAGTACAAGCAGCAGGATGAGGATGTGCTTTCATACGCATTATTCCCAGCAGTTGCTACTGAGTTCTTCAAGTACAGAGAAGCACAGCAGAAGAAAGTTGACCCAGCTAAGGCTGACACAGAGAATAAGGCATATCCTGTTTAATAGCTAGTGGTATGATTTGTTTTTTTCATAGAACCCGCAACAACTGGTGGTTTTAAGTGAAAAAATGGGCGTGGGACGTTAGTCCCACGCCCATTTTTGTCATTTTGTGACAGATTGGGATATATGACAACTGTAATTATAAGGATAAATAAAGTAATATATCAGCATAAAAATATAAGAAACAGGAGGAATAACTTATGGTAAAAAACAAAAAATGTCATAGTAAAAAAATGACAGCGTTAGTTACAGCTGTTGTGCTCGCTGTATCGGCAGCAGTTTCATTTGCAGCACCACAAGTAAAAGCTGCCAACGGACCATGTGATACTGGCGATTGGGCTTATGCTTATATTAATGTAAGAAATGGAGAGGAAAGTACGCTGCTGTTCTCATCAAAAGGCACTAATTCCATAGATGGAATGTCTTATGACAGAGAAACCAACACACTTACATTAAATAATTATAAAAACAAGACTGCTGGAATAGCTACTAATATGATGGGTGATGATTTCAAGATTAACCTTATTGGTGATAATGAAATCGGAGGTATTGGTTCATATGGTGATGCCTGGGGCGGTTCCATCAATATATGTGGTAATGGTTCCCTGGTTATTAATGCAGACAGAACAGGTGATTATGGTGTAGCTTTCTTCGCTGAGGGAACTAATTCAGTACTTTCAGTTGCAGACACATGTAATGTCACTATATATTCAGGTTCAAAGGCAGTAGTGTATACAAGCGATAATCAAACGGACAAACCAATCAAAGATAATGGAACATTAAAGGAAAATGTAACATATAATGTTTCACATCCACTGCAAATATCACAATTATATGCCAGGTATTATGAGTACGACCCTTATACAACTGATACAGTATATAAGAACGAGGCAGATAATACTTCATTATATTATATTAAGGAACTGACATATGTTGAATCTGGGAAAGTAACTTATACAATATACAAGCTTACCACAAAGAAAGCTCTGGGTGACGTATATTATGCTGATAAGATAGGCGAATATGATAATATCCCTGCTGGATATACTGAAACCACATTAGACAAGCCTATTTCATATTATGAGTCAGACAGTGGAAGCGGCGGAACAAGTCAGGTTATAATCAATACAGCAACAAAGGAAAGATATGTATCTGCATATGTTTATGAAAATAAAACATCATATTATAGAATATGTAAGCTTCTTGAAAAGCTTGGTGTAGATGAACGAAGCAATGATGAATTATGGCTTATTGATTATGACAATCCTGTAGCAACATACAATCCTGTAGTGGGAAGTGATAATCTTCCAGACGGATACAAGTATGACGGTACAGAGATAGAAGGTCTTTATAATGTTGAATGTGTAGCAGATAAGCTTACATTTACAGCTAAATCATCTAGTGATAATACGACAGATAATTCAAAAGGAGACACAACCAATAATCCATCTGACAACACAACAGATACACCAGCAGATGAGAAGCCATCGACACCAGAGTCAAGCACCACTAATACAGTAGTAGATGTATCAGACGGCAGCACAACTATTAAGGCTGATGAAATCAGAAAGATTATTGAAGATAACAAGGTGAATGATGTTGTTATCAAATCTAACAATGACGTTACATTTACATTTGCAAAAGGAACAATGTCAGAAGTATCACAGGTTGCAATATATGACTTCTCAACAGCAATTACTTCTGATATAAAAGAAGCAGGAGATATGCCGGCAGATGTAACAGAGGATATATTCGTATCTAAGATTGTATACAATTATTCCGGCGTGCTTCCAGCAACGGCAAGTATTAAGTTAAATGTTGGAAAAGCATATGCAGGCCAGACACTTTATTACAGCCAGCTCTTAGATGATGGAACAATAATTAGTATGATGTCAGCTGTAGTTGATAATGATGGTTATATGACAGTAGAACAGGATCACTGCTCAACATATCTTATTACAAAACAGCAGATTACAAGCAGTTCATCAGATATAAGTTTACCAGGCACATCAGTAGAAAATGTAACAGAAGCCGCAGGTAATACAGTTGAAACACCACAGACAGGAGATATGACACATATATACTGGGCAGGATATTTATTAGTATTATCATTAATAGGCATTGGATTTACAATTTTAATGGCTGGTAAGCTAAAGAAAGAACAGTAATAATATTTATTGATAAAAAACTGCCTGAATGAGAGTTGACATATGTATTTTCAAAAAGTAATATTAAAGAAGTGTTTGTTCACACTAATTATATGTGAAATACAGTAAATATGTATAAAATGGAGGCAGAATATGAGAATAGGTATTATTGGATACGGAAATCTTGGAAGAGGCGTTGAGTGTGCTATCAGGCAAAATCCAGATATGGAGCTTGTAGCAGTATTTACAAGACGTGCACCAGAAAGCGTATCTATATTGACAGAGGGTGCTTTAGTATGCTCAGTAGATGAGGTAGAGCAGTGGAAGGATAAGATAGACGTAATGATTCTTTGCGGTGGAAGTGCTACAGATTTACCAGTACAGACACCAAAGTTTGCAGAGATGTTTAACGTAGTTGACAGCTTTGATACACACGCAAGAATTCCAGAACATTTTGAAAATGTTGATTCTGCGGCTAAGAAGAGCGGACACGTTGGAATTATATCAGTAGGCTGGGATCCAGGTATGTTCTCTTTAAACCGTATGTATGCCAATGCTATTTTACCAGAAGGCAAAGATTATACATTCTGGGGTAAGGGCGTAAGTCAGGGACATTCAGACGCTATCAGAAGAGTTGAGGGCGTCAAGGATGGCAAGCAGTATACAATTCCAGTTGAGGCAGCCTTAGAAGCTGTAAGAAATGGCGAGAATCCAGAGCTTACAACAAGACAGAAGCATACAAGAGAATGTTTTGTAGTATTAGAGGAAGGTGCTGATGCTGCAAAGGTAGAAGAAACAATCAAGAATATGCCTAACTATTTCGCTGATTACGATACAACAGTACATTTTATCAGTGAAGAAGAATTAAAGAAAAACCACAGTGGAATTCCTCACGGAGGATTTGTTATCCGTACAGGAAAGACAGGCTGGAACAAAGAGAACAATCACGTTATAGAATACAGCTTAAAGCTTGATTCTAACCCAGAATTCACATCTTGCGTTATCGTAGCATATGCAAGAGCAGCTTATCGTCTTTATAAGGAAGGTCAGAGCGGTTGTAAGACAGTATTTGATATTGCACCTGCATATCTTAGTGCTAAGGATGGAGCAGAATTACGCAAGAGCCTTCTTTAATTAATATGGTGTTATTAATATTATATTGCAGGAATTGATAATGTAATTATTGTAAGAATTAATTGCATATATATTGTGAACTAAAATAAGATTGACCTTTGGAGGTATATTATGGCTTCTAAAGGTCAATTTTATTATTTTAAGTCAACTATATACTTTGCACTAATAATAGTGTAATATAAATATGTATGCGTTATTTATAATAATGTCACAATATACGTTACTAATAAACACAGAAAGGTATTTGAATAGATGATTAAGCTTGAAAGATTTGAAGTTATGAATTTTGAAAATGCTATGAGAGGAGCGAGAAATCCGCTTAATAGCTGGGCTAGAATGGATAGTAAGACAGAAAATGGAGTATTCACATTTGGACCTAATGATTTAGATTTAGCGAAAAGGCTCTGCAAGGCTGGTTCAGACCATAGAAAGTTTATAAGACAGATATTTGTAACAGTAGATATAACAGCACCAATCTACTGGTGGAAGGAATACGATACATATAAGGTTGGAACAGTTGCCAATTCAACAAGTACAATGCA
>OODN01000376.1_pt1 | contig 29117 bp, 31 predicted proteins | sample 1671651 | NCBI WGS metagenome assembly OODN01 (sample SAMN06348178, study PRJEB24527) | human gut metagenome | biome: human gut; feature: ankylosing spondylitis patient; material: feces | host: Homo sapiens | place: China | collected 2015-10 | reverse complement strand
CTACAAAAGAACTTTGTTTCAGGCTTGACAGCTGGTGGAGATAAAGGATAAAATAGAATCTTATTTCAAGCACATTTTATTTTTAAGTTGAGGGTAGTATGGTGGATGCTTTACTACCCTTCGTTAAGAATAAAATCAATCAAAGAGATTTCTCTTTGCATTTCTGATACTCTTATGTTTAGAAAGGTCATCTTATGCCCTATCCTTTTAATTATTTCGCAAGTATCTTCAATTTCCGCTCTTCTTTTGCAAACCGCAAAAAACTGAGCTGGTTCCAAATGATTTTTACTTCTTTCTTTCTAATCTCTATCACACTATTACCTGTGGCTCTGCAAAATGCTCAACTCAAAACCTATCCTTTGACAACCTTTGTCAGCGATGTGTTTGATCCTTTATCAACAGACGTTATGAAAGATATCCAAGAACACGTCGTGATCAAAGACCAAGAGCTCACCTATACAGGGACTAACCCTGTACACAAGACTTCAAAAGGACAGGTTATCTTAGGCCAAGAGGCAAAGACTAGTGAAGGCAAGGAGTTAACACTCCATTTTGATCGCAAACAGTTGATCATCTCAAAAGAAAATAAAGAACTCGCTACCGTCTCATACCAGGCTATCAATCAAGAGAGCCTCCGGGATAAAAAAAGCTTCACTCAAGCTATCTCTAGCGATTGGTTCCGTGAAAATCGACTCCCTGTCAGTCTCTTTCTCGTGATTTTCTCTGGCTTCTTATCGACAGTCAATTATTTGATTCTCATCGTAGGGGCCTCTTTCTTCCTCTACTTGACACGAAAATCTCGACTCTTTTCACTACAAACTTTCAAGGAATGTTTCAATTGTATTCTGAATTGCTTGGGACTCCCTATTTTACTGAGTGTCTTCATCAGTTTACTATTCCATCAAGTATTTACTACGATGATCATGATCCAAAATGTCTTATTTGTACTCTATCTTGCTATGGTATTTTATAAGACCCACTTCCGTGATCCAGACTATCACCGCTAGGAGGTTTTCTCATGCGTGTTACCATCAAAGATGTGGCGAAACTCGCTGGCGTCGCGCCTTCAACTGTCACGCGCGTCATCCAAAACAAATCCACGATTAGTGATGAAACAAAAAAACGTGTCCGTGAGGCCATGGTCGAATTGGACTACCATCCCAATCTTAATGCTCGCAGCCTTGTCAGCCAATCTAGTCAAGTCATTGCTTTGGTCCTACCAATCGACAGTGACGTCTTCTATCAGAATCCTTTCTTCCCAACTGTTTTAAGAGGGATTACCCAGATCGCGTCAGACAATGATTATGCCATCCAAATCTGTACGGGGCAAAATGAAGAACGGCGGCTCGATAATCTCAAACAACTCATCTACGGAAATCGTGTAGATGGTTTGATTTTCCTTTATTCCAACCCGAATGATCCCCTCGTTGAATTTGCGATCAAAGACAAGTTCCCCTTCCTCATTCTTGGAAAGGCAGCTTCTCCTTTTGTATCGCTAGTGGATAATGACAACATTAAGGCTGCATTTGATGCGACGGATTATTTCATTCAACAAAACTACCGAAAAATTGCTTTTATTGGAGGAAACAAAGAACTGTTCGTATCTCAAGACCGCTACGAAGGTTATAAAGAAGCCCTCCAAAAAGCAGGGATTCCTCTCGATGAAAAACTGGTTCATTTTTCATTTGGTTTTATGTTAGAAGACAATTCTTATCAAATGATGGAAAGCCTTCCCCTAGCAGAGTTAGATGCCATCATGACAACCGATATTCTCGTTGCTGAAGGGGTGCGCCAATACTTATTAGAACACCAGCTGACAATCCCGATTATTTCCTTTGATTCGATCAAACCACGACTCGATATTGAAGCCTATATTGACATCAATGCGGTGGAACTCGGACGTGAATCTGTTCGGACGATTCTACAAATTATCAAAGATAACAAAGAAGGAAAAACCGTTTGCTACCGTCAATTGATTGACCATACCATTACGAAACTTTAGGAGTCTCTATGTCTACATTTACTGCTTATTTAGATGACCAAGACCTGATTCGTATCCAAAAAGGAGAGGAGCATACCCTTCCTTTTTATTTGGGAACAAACCAAGGTCGTCTTGCCTTAATACCTGTCAAAACGTCAAGTGGAGCGACTGATACAGGAGACTATTTCTTAAGCCCTATTCCGCTTGAACTCGGAGAAGAGTACACCATCTACGATGCTGCTGGAAATTCTTCTATTCTCCACTATCGTCAAATTGTTCACAAACCCATTTTTGATCAAACCTTCACCTATAGTGGAGAAGATCTAGGAAGTTTCTACACACCAGGTCAGACGCAATTTAAATTCTGGGCACCGATTTCGCAAGATGTGAGTCTCCATATCGAAGATCAGGTCTATCCGATGAATCGTACAGAAAACGGTGTCTGGGAACTCGTTCTCAAAGGGGATTGGGAAGGAGCTGCCTACCACTATGAATTTCGTGTCAATGGCCTAGAACGCCGGATTCATGATCCTTATGCTCTATCCTCTTTAGCGAACTCTGGAGATAGCTTGGTCATCGACCGGAAGAAGATTACGTGTCCTATCAGGCGTGCCACTCGTCAATTAGACCCAACAGAAGCAATCATCTACGAGATGAGCGTTCGTGATTTCTCTGCCCAAAAAGAGGCTGGCTTTAAACACCCTGGTAAGTTTAAAGGCTTGACAGAATCGCCCCAACTGAATGGCCAGGTCCTTGGATTTGATTACCTTCAAAAACTGGGCATTACCCATGTACAGTTACTTCCTGTCTATGATTTCGGTAGTGTCGATGAAGAGGATCAATGGAAAGCCTACAACTGGGGCTATGATCCTGTTCAATACAATGTTCCAGAAGGAAGCTATGCGAGTGATCCTAACGATCCTTATGAGCGAATCCTAGAGCTCCAAGACACCATTGACACCTATCACCGGGCTAATCTGAGTGTCATCATGGATGTAGTCTACAATCACGTCTACCAGGCAGATGAATACGCTTTTGAACAGATCGTTCCTGGTTATTTCTACCGCTATAATGCAGAGGGAGAGCGGACCAATGGAACCTTCTGTGGAAATGACGTAGCAAGTGAACGCTCCATGGTGAGACACTATATCAAGCAATCCCTCAAACAATGGGTTTCCCTCTACGGCTTTGATGGTTTCCGCTTTGACTTGATGGGAATTCTAGACATTCAAACCATGACAGAGATTGCAGAAGAACTCCGTGAAATCTATCCTAACATCTATCTCTATGGGGAAGGGTGGAAGATGGATACCGGCCTCTCTGAAGATCAGCTCGCTCACCAATATAATTCGAAACGATTACCAGCCTTTGGCTTTTTCAGTGATAACTTCCGGGATACGATCAAGAGAACACTTGTAGCCGGTCACCGTCGTGAGAGTCAACATTCTGCGAATGATTTTGCGAACATTCTAACGGCGAATGTCGGGAAGCTAGGGCCTGCTCATTTCACCCAACCTCAACAAGCCATTCAGTACGTCGAATGTCACGACAATGCAACTGTTTTTGATTATTTCCAACTTGAAAAGGAAGAGATTCGTCTAGAAGATCGAAAAGCTCTCTCACGATTAGCTCTTCATTTAGTGTTACTAGCTCAAGGAGTGCCGTTTATCCATGCTGGTCAAGAATTTTATCGCACAAAAGGGCTCGAAGACAACACCTATAACTTGCCAGATAGTCTCAACCAATTGGACTGGACATCCCTTTCAAAATGCCAAGAAGAAATTGCTTTTCTTGAAGAATTGATTGCTTATCGGAAATCACAGCCACTCCTTCGTTTGAAAAAAGGGCAAGAGATTCGCGACTACTGTGATGTCAAATGGTTGTCTGATCATCATTTGATCTACACGATTGAGAAAGATCGTGAAAAAATAACGATTCTCGTCAATATCGGTGATCAAGAACAGACCTATCAACATTCGAGCGATAGTCAGCTGCTATTTGCCTATCCTCATGCCAACCTACAAGCGCCTATTCCTAAAGGAAAGGAACTTTCTATTCCTGCCCATAGTTGGCTCCTTCTCCACGAAACTGAATCAACAAAATAAAGGTCACCACAATGTGGTGACCTTTATTTTTATTCTTCTGTTTCCACAAAGCGTCCGATGATATGAACGTTTTCTGAAATGGTGATAAAAGCCTGAGGATCAGCTTTTTTCATAATATATTTGAATTCATTAAACTCTGCACGCGTAATAACTGTCAGCAGAACCGCTTTTTCCTGATGGTTATAGGTTCCTTCTGCATTGTGGATAATGGTTGCTCCACGATGCAATTTTTTATGGATCTTTTCAATAATGGCATCTGGCTGGCTCGTTACGATCATTGCCTGCATCCGTTTTTGCTTGGTAAAGACAGCATCCGTTACTCGACTCGATACGAAGATGGTAATCATAGAGTAAAGAGCATACTTCCAACCAAAGGTCAGACCAGCAATCAACATGATGGTCCCATTGACCAAAAAGGAGATACTGCCGACATTCTTTCCTGTCCGTTTTCGAATCGTCAAACTAACAATATCCGTTCCTCCACTGGAAATGTTGTTCCGAAGAGCAAAACCAATCCCTGTTCCCATGACAACCCCACCAAATAGGGCATTCATGATCGGATCGTTGGTCAACGTAATCACTGGCACGAACTGAATAAAGAGGGAACTCATCGAAACAGTAATAAAGGTAAAGATGGTAAATTTATGGCCAATTTGATACCAAGCCACAATCATCAAAGGGATATTGATGGCATAAAAGGTCAAGGAAACGGGAATCGTAAAGCCAATAAAGCGTTGGCTCAGAACAGATAAAATCTGAGCTAGACCTGTTGCACCGCTGGAGTATACATGTCCTGGTTGAAAGAAGAAGTTGACGGCAATCGCTGATAGAAAACCATACAGCAAGGAAGCTGACACTTTTTCATCGTATTTCTCACGGGAGATGCTCTTCAGCACGCGCAATAATTTAATGTTATAAGCTAGTCGCCGCACATGATAGCGAAATAGCTTATGAAAGCGAATTTTTTTCATTTTCAATCCATCGATTAGAAGAAAAGGAAAATCTTAGAGCAACTGATTCCTAGACTCTCCCTTTTCTCTCTTGTCCTATTCTTGCTCTGCTACTTCTACTTGAAGATTTAACTCATCCAATTGCTTTTCAGAAACGACAGAAGGAGCTTGTGTCATTGGATCTGTCGCCTTGTTATTCTTAGGAAAGGCAATGACTTCCCGAATATTATCTTCACCTGCAAGAAGCATCACGAAGCGGTCCAAACCAATCGCCAATCCTCCATGTGGTGGGAAACCGTAATCCATTGCTTCCAACAAGAAACCAAATTGTTCATTAGCAGCTTCTTTTGTAAAGCCAAGTGCTTTAAACATCCGTTCTTGTAAATCTTTATGATTAATCCGTAGGCTTCCTCCACCTAATTCATAGCCATTTAAGACGATATCATAGGCAATTGCTCGAACTTTTGAAAGATCTCCTTCCAATTCATGCTCTGTTTCAGCTTGTGGGAGTGTAAATGGATGGTGAGCAGACATATAACGGCCTTCTTCTTCAGACCATTCAAACATTGGCCAATCCACTACCCAAAGGAAGTTGTATTGATTGTTGTCAATCAAGTCAAGCTCTTTCGCAAGACGAACACGCAAAGCACCAAGCGTTGCATTGGCTACTTCAAGAGTATCTGCTACAAAGAGAACTAGATCCTTGTCTTCTAACTGTAAAGCAGCTGTCAAGTCACTTGTCAAGTCTGTCAAGAACTTCGCAACAGGACCATTCAAAGCACCCTCAGCATATTTCACCCAAGCAAGACCTTTTGCACCGTATTGCTTCGCAACTTCTGTCAATTTATCGATATCTTTACGAGAGTAATGATCCGCTGCACCTTTGACAACAATCGCCTTAACTGCTGGAGCTTCTGAGAAGACTTTGAAGTCTACACCCTTGACAAGCTCTGTCAAGTCTTGGAGCAACATTTCAAAACGTGTATCTGGTTTATCTGAACCATACAAGGCCATAGCGTCATCATAATTCATCCGTGGGAATGGGAGTGTTACTTCAATTCCCTTGGTTTCTTTCATGACACGTGCAATCAAGCCTTCTGTGATATCTTGGATTTCTTGATCACTCAAGAAAGAAGTTTCCAAGTCGACCTGTGTAAACTCAGGTTGACGGTCTCCCCGTAAATCCTCATCACGGAAACACTTCACGATTTGATAATAGCGATCAAAACCGGCATTCATCAACAATTGTTTTGTAATCTGAGGACTTTGTGGAAGGGCATAGAAATGACCCTTATTGACACGGGAAGGAACCAAGTAGTCACGCGCTCCTTCTGGAGTTGACTTAGAAAGAAACGGTGTTTCCACATCAATAAATTCTAATTCATCTAAGTAATTGCGAATCGAATGGGTTACTTTTGCACGGAGTTTGAGGTTTTCCAACATCTCAGGACGACGAAGGTCTAAGTAGCGGTAACGAAGACGAGTGTCATCATTAGCTTCAATTCCATCCTTGATTTCAAATGGAGTTGTTTTGGCAGTATTAAGAACCGTAATAGCTTCCACCTTTAGTTCTACTGCACCTGTTGGCAAGTTTGGGTTGGCTTGTTCACGAGCTTCCACAAGACCTGTCACTTCTACAACATATTCACTGCGGATGCTTTCAGCTGTGGCCATCACTTCTGCACTAACTGTTTCTGGATTGATCACCAATTGCATGATTCCTTCGCGGTCGCGTAAATCAATAAAGATCAAACCACCCAAGTCACGACGACGGCTAACCCATCCTTTCAAGGTAATATGAGTTCCAATGTGTTCTTCACGAACACGTCCAGCATACATTGAACGTTTCATTTCTAATTAATCTCCAAACTAATATTCTTCCTTCTATTTTACCATAAAGACCAGCAGAAAGTGGCCTTTAGCTCAACTTTTTCAGTTACCAACTTCTTTAGTTATCGTGGCCAACTTCTTCCTTCTTTTTGGGATCATCGTAGAGAGTGGGGGCTATCACTTTTATTAAAGTCGCTGTCCCAAATCTCAAGACAGCTGCTGCTAGTCCAAAAATAGGGGATAAGTAACGGAAAAAGAAATCTCCCCTAAGTGCGTAGGTCATGCCACCCACAATAAAAAAGATAACAATCCCCTGAACAATTGCGTAAAACCAAATTTTTTTCACACTATTTCTCCTTTTCACATGCTAGCTGACTTATCCACTGTTTTTCATCACTTATCCACAAAAATGTGGATAACTTTTACCTATTTTCCCCTAAAAAGAGGAAGGTTCATCAGCATCAGGACTTGTTTTCATCCATTTACAAGCAAGTTTCCCACAACCTGTGGATAACTCTCTTGCTTGTTTGTGACTTTTCGTCACTTTCCTCACAAATCAAGGAGCCAGGATTCGATCCTGCCCCCTTTGATCAAGCATTATTTAAATTCGTCTGGTGTTCCTTTATATTGGGCCCAATCTTTACTGAAGAAGCGATCATTTAGATGGTAAATTGGTGCTTTTTCAGCCTTTGTGACAAAAGGATTGACCGCTTTATCAAAGGCTAGCCAACCATTCCATCCCATATGAATCGTATCTTCCATAAAGTAGGGCTGATCACCATCTTTAGAAAAGTCTGCAATATTGGTGAATCCTTGACTTTCCAATTGGTAACGAATCTTTTGAACAGCCTGTTCATACTTTTCTTGGCTCAAGCCTGTGTATTTCATCCATTTGGCATTGACTGGAGGAATGACAAAAATGACATTGGTCCGAGATTTAGCAAACTGGTCTAGAACCAACTGCAAGTCATTGTACTCCGGCGATTGTACATAGGATTCGTTCTTTTGGAAACCTTTTAGTTTCTTCAACTTCATTTTTAAGCGGGTATTGTAAAAATGATTGCTGATTCCAAGATCGTTGTTGTTAGTTTTGACTTTTGCTTCAGCCGTTGCAATTTCTTCCAATTTCTCATATGAGAATTGGTCTGGTAAATCTTGTAAACGTTTTTTGACCTTATTTTCGTAATTTCCATTTGTACGCGTTGCAAGATTACTAAACAAAGCATCTTCACGCTGGACAAGATGGGAAACCAGTTGGTTCAATTGCTGATCAAATCTTGAGATCTTCTCTCCTTGAGAAATTTTGGTCACAACACCTTGAAAAGCCACATTTGGATACTGTTGCAAGAGGCGTTTTGCAGCATACTGAGATGCAGCATCCTGTTGGTGATTAGCAATAAAGCTATTCAACTGATCACTATTAAAGAATTGTTGAAAAGCAGAAGAGTCATAGCCCTTCTTAGTAAACCATTGCGGAGAAACCACATAGACAGCTACATTGTCCTTAAGTTCTGGCAAAATCTGTTGCATTCCAAAATACTGGTTCAAAGAAGCCGCACCACGTTCTCCTAAAAAGTAGGGTCTGTAATTGCGGTCATATTTTTCAGCCAAAACTGCTGGATGCACCACATCAAAACGTAACCATTCACTTGAGCCAAAATAAGGGACAAAGCGATGCTGTGGATCAGAAAGTGCTTCTTGTTTCTTTGTACGACTCTTGAATCCTTCTGCATTCAGGCTTACCGCAGCTTTTTTCTCTTCGGTATAGTTGTGCTTATGATTGATTGGATAAAAGAATAATAAAGCTGTTACCATGAGGAGCGCGCAAAATACGGGCCCTAAAATCAGCCACAAACGCTTAAGCATTCTGAAGCTCCGTTACACCTTCTACGATCTTGTTAGCAGTATTCCAATCATCGCGTCCAAATTCAGATACAGGAACACGGATGCCAAAGCGATTTTCCAATTCCACAATCAATTCGACTGTTCCCATACTATCAAGGACACCCGCATCAAAGAGATCCTCATCCATCATGTCTGAGACATCTTCCATAAACAATTCGTCAATAATTTCAATTACTTGTGATTTTACATCCATTTTTCTATTCTCCTTTTATTTCAATTTTGGAAACCATTGTTGATCCAAGAATCCTGAGAAAATCAGGAAGGACAGCATCACTGTGTTAAAGGTGATAAAGATCCCTAAAGCTTTGGTCCAACGATTGTCCGGTATAGGATCCAATCCTTTTGCTTTTCTTTCTTTATTGATGGTCTTTTTCTTGCGAATCCAAGCATCATTGATAACCAGTCCAAGCCCATGGAAGAGCCCATAAGCGATGTAGTACCAGGTCACCCCGTGCCAGAAGCCCATAACCAACATATTGATAATATAGGCAACATTTGAGGTGGTAATCCGGCTCTTGAATACTTTATTGCGCATCAATACCATCACGAGACGCATAAAGACAAAATCACGGAACCAGAAAGATAAACTCATATGCCAACGATTCCAGAATTCCTTTAAGTCACGTGATTTAAAGGGACGATCAAAGTTGATGGGACTTTTAATCCCCATCAGATTGGAAGCTGCTAAAGCAAACATCGAATAGCCCGCGAAGTCAAAGAAGAGGTCAAAGCCATAAACATACATGACTCCCAGCGTTCCGATATTGAAGAATCCACCTTGAGACAAGGCATAGGTCTGCACATGACCTAACAATAAGTGGCCAAAAATATGAGCTAGGATAAATTTATAAAGGAAGCCATACATGATATACTTAACAGCTTGCTCCAACATATCCAATAATTCTTCACGCTCAGGAATGGCTTTATAATCCTCATTAAAACGCTTGAAACGATCAATCGGCCCACTTGAGAAGGTCGGCATAAAGAGCATAAAGCGTAAGAATTCCCAAAGTGTGAATTCTTTCAAGACACCATCTCGCATTTCGATGATCATTCCGACAGCTCGGAAGGTTAAATACGAAATCCCTAAAAATCCAAACAAGGATTGGTGCCCATTCTTGATCGCTGGCTCTACCTTAACAAAGATCAGGGGCAAGACAGACAAGAAGGAATGAAGATAGAAAATCCACTTGTTGTCCGCTTTCTGACGATAGATTTTGTAGGAATACACAATCAAGATTTGCCAGACTACGTAAAAGAGCAGGGCATAAATTTGCTTGAGATTCGAACCTGTCAGCATCAAAATGATAAAGATCAGACTCACAAGTCCTTCATATACCGGAAATCTCTTTTTGAAAAAGAGGCCCACAAAGATCGGCAAAAAAGCTAGAATGAGGTAGATAAAATAGATCGGTGTTCCATAGTGTTCTAAATGAGGGAGCTGTTTCAAAAACTCGATCATCGGTTATTAACCTCGCTAATCAACCCTTTGATGTCGATTTTCCCGTTTGGTGTTAATGGCAGGCTGTCACGATAGAGGAATTTTGAAGGCATCATATAAGACATCATGATGTTTTCTAAATCTTCCTTAATGGCTTTCGTGATATCAATTTCGCGCTCAAATTGTTCTTTGACACCCTCTTTTAAGATGACATAGGCCAAGAGATTTTGGACCTTGTGATCTTTATTATAACGCGGTACTGCGACTGCTGAGTCAATATACTTCGATTTATTCAAGTTTTGAGAGACATCCTCTAGCTCGATACGATAACCGTTAAACTTGATTTGGAAGTCCATCCGTCCACCGTAGAGAAGGAGGCCTTCATCCGTCATGGTTCCGACATCTCCTGTATGGTAGGCTGGAAGACCTTCAAATTCGAAGAAAGCTTCTGCTGTTTTCTCTGGATTATTCATATAACCTTTTGAAACGGCTGGGCCAGATACGATGATCTCCCCTTGCTCACCATTTGGCAATTTGTTACCTGCCTCATCAATGATGAAGGTTGGAGAATCTTCTTTGGTGTAACCAATTGGCAGACGTTTCAAAGTCGCTAACATCTCATCTGTTACGGCTACAGCCGAAAGAGCTACAGTTGCTTCTGTTGGCCCGTAAGCATTGATGATACGCGCATTTGGGAAACGCTCGCGCAATTTTTGAGCGGTTTTAACGGTTAACTCTTCTCCATCAAAGTAGAAATGGGTGATTCCTGGCATCTTTTCAGCATTGAAATCTTCAGACAACATGGCCATATCTGCGAAAGATGGTGTTGAAGTCCAGATCGCAATCGGAAGAGAAAAGATCGTCGCAAAGAGTTGTTTGAAGTCTTGAGTAATGGCTGATGGAAGAGCAAAAAGCGTTCCTCCAAGAGCCAAGGTCGGTGCCCAGTACATGACAGACAAGTCAAAGGAATAGGGCGGTTGCGCCAACATTTGCGGACGCTCTGGCGTTGCAAATTCCTTGTCCGTAATCATCCAGTTGGTAAAGCTGAGCAAGTTATCGTGCGAAATTTGCACCCCTTTTGGTTTCCCAGTTGTCCCTGAGGTAAAGATGATGTAGTAGTTATCATCCCCTTTGACCGGATGTTTCAAGTCATAGGCATGCTGAGTCGCATAAGCTTCACGCACTTGCTCCAAGGACATGATTGGAGCAGCTGGGTTTTCCAATGGAAATTCATTGATGGCAATAATCAAGCTTGGCTCTGCTACTTCAACAATGGCAGACACGCGCTCCAAGGCAGAGTGGCTATCAATTGGGATATAGGCATGGCCAGATTTTGTCAAGGCCACAAAGGTTGCTAACATTTCATATTCTTGACCACCAAAGACCACTACAGGTGACTTTTCAGGAAGTCCCATTTGGTCGATGTGGGCAGCCAAGCTATCTGAATCAGCCTTCAATTGGCCATAGGTATGCTCCTCACCAAGGACATTGTAAACCGGATAGTCTGGTTGTAGTTGCGCATAACGTTCAATTGTCTCGATCATATCAGTAATTGGTTGGTTTGACACGGCTAGGAGTCTCCTTTTCTAAAATTCGTTGTAGATAAAGCCACCCTGACCTTGACCAAGGTAACTAAAGAAATAAAGTAGGGCTAGGAAAATGGCGAAATACAAGACCGTCTGCCCGATAAATTTATAAAGTGTTTTATGTTTCATAAGTTTCACTCTTCATTTTGATTGTTACTCACTATTTTACCATTTTTTATACCAAGTAAGCAATTTTAAACATAGTGAGAATGTCGTAGAAAACGTTATCATTTCTGACATTTATCCCTTCTAACCAAAGGATTTTTTTCTTTAATCAGTTTTTCTGATTGAAATCCTGTTTTATTTAACATTCCCCTGACGAATCAACTCCAGACACTTGTCCAGATCCACATCTCTCTCGAAATGGCTAGGTGTCCAAGGAATCTCTATATCGGGTAGAACACCCTGATCCGTCATCCCTTTCCCTTTATCCACGCTTAAACAGCGAGAGGTGGGAAACATTAAACAAAAATTGCCATAATCAACTGTACAACAATTAGAGTAGTCTAGAATCCCAAGAGTTGGTCGACCCACCACCGTTACCTTCTTAAACTGCTTCATCATCTGAACAAAGTTATCCCCAGATGAAGCACAATAAATATCTGATAAGATAAAGATCTGTTCAGGATAGAGACTTCCTCTGACCTCTGGGAAAAATTCCTCGCCTTCTCCCTTATATGCTACATAACCTTTTCCCCGATGGCGAAGCAACTCCTCTTTCATATCTTCAAGCAGTTTAGCTGTTTCAGGACTAATTTCTTCCTGTTGCATCCAGTCCTCAAAGTCTTTCAAGCGCAGATCAACATTACGCTCCGTGTAGAGAATTTCCATGCCATCATCATCCCAATCAATGCCTTCATAGCCCTGATCCTTCTCTAAACCTAGATGTAATAGAGGGAAATATAAAGAATCTGTCCCTCCGCCGTTCTGTCGGACATCAATGATAAGAAACTTGACTTCCGTCATCATCGGCAAACACTCTTGATATACCCGACTAATAGCTCTCTCATCCATAAAGTTATCCAGACGAAGATAAAGAATCTCATCGTCTAATCGTTTCCAAAAGATATGATCCTGGATCGGTTCTCGACTGGGTACTACTTTAATGGTCTTTTCTATCCCTTCTCGAAGCAGGGTGACACTAGTTGATTGAGAGACCAAATCTGCCCATTCTCTATAACGTCTTTCTGGGGTCTTGCTGATAAAATAGGCTTTATGAAGAGAAGCTATCAGATCCAAGTCTCTTCCATCCAGAGCTAGGATCTGATCTCCTACTTGAAGACCAGTCTCTTCATTAGCTTCCTCAACATACAGTTTCTGTCCATTTATTCTCAAAAGGAACCCTTTTTGACTGGCCTTTTTATCTCGAAAGGAAACATGCCCGATCACCCCAAAACTAGCTAGGTAAGCCTTAACTTGATAGAGAAAGGCATCATCTGTCATCTCATCTGTAATGTTTTCTCGAAAAGGCTCTGGATCGCATCCTTTTCGATCCTTGCTGGTAGATGAATCATGGGTCATAATAGAGACGACATCTTCAAAAATAGCAGTCTTTTTCATAAGGGATTCCTTCCATTTTTTAGAAACAGTATACCACTTTTTCTTAAAAAGTTCTTAAACCCCTAAAAAACTATCCTAAAGTAGGATAGCCGTTATAGATTCTTTCTTTTCTTCGCTTTCTTTGTCAGAGCGACATCACAATTTTCAATCTTGCTAATCAATAGATTAGCAAGGCCAAAATCATCGATGTTTGATTTCATATTTACCTCATAGTTCAAGGTCAGTTGTTCTCCAGCTTGGGCCGTTGTGACAGAAATAAAGTCAATTTCTGAACAACTTTGGTCCAACAACTGGCTGATTTGTTCTGCAACAGAATCTTGTTTTGATACAGTTATGGTCAAATGACGGCGCCGTTGATGATCTGCCTTACTCTGTTTGTTCTCTAATACCAGCCACACTCCTAGTAAAGAAAGGGTTGATAAAATGGCCAATAAAAGATAGCCCGAACCCGCCGCTAGTCCTATAATCATAGCTAAGAAAATGGCAATCAACTCTCTCGAACCACTCGTAGCTGACCGGAAACGGATCAAACTAAAGGTCCCTGCCACTGCAATCGAGGTTCCCAAACTTCCATTGACCAAAAAAATCACTAAGGTCATCATACAAGGAAGCAAGGTCAAACTAATGACAAACTCTCGAGTGTAAAGTGTTCGGTATTTATAGCTCCAAGATAGAGCCATCCCTAGAAAGAGGCTGACCAAAAGGGCCAGTAGTAAGCGCAAGGGATCCACCGTTGCTGTGGCATTATTAAAAATAGAATCAAATAGATTAGACATAGGCAGCACCTACCGTTTCTTGAACTGGTCTTGGGGCACAATCCAAGCCTTGTGATTTATGATAAGCACAGCTATATTTTGAAAATTTCTGTTTGACCAGTCCGTACTTATCTAGAATATCCTTTAGCCATTTAGGTTCTTGGCCAGGAGCCTTAATTTCCATGATCACGAAGTCATCCTCTAGTAGAGGTTCTCCTTTCTTCCCATCAAAAAGGCTAACAGCCTGGTCTCGAAAGACTAAGTTTTGATCGATTGTCACGCGAATCTTCTGATAAGGATAACCCTGAATGGATTTCTTTTCTTTGAGAGACAGACGATCATAGTAAATGAACATCCGTGGTTCCAACCGATGACCATAGCGTTTGCGCAATCTCTGAATCTCTTGCACTAAGTCTGGATCTTGTATCTGATGATCTACTGTCCCATCTGTCATCAAGTTGATAATGGCTTGTGAAGTAGCGACTAGACGGAATTTATGGCCAATTCCTTCTTCATCTTTTGACTTCACCTCTAGAAATACCGGACTGTCTGCTTGAGGTGTTTCTATATAAGTCCGCATACGTATTTTTTCACGGCGGTGTTGTTTCGCAAGAGCATCTTGAATAACCTCAAAATTTTCCGTATCAAAATAAATGTTTGAAATAGTTGAAGTTGGATAATCATCTTCTACGACGTATTTTTTTAAGTCTTTGATCAAGTCTTTTACGTCATCTTTTGCGACGATATATTTTGTTTCGATTCGTTTAAAACTTGTCTCAATTGTTTTTTTCATGTTTCTACTCCTTTAAGGGGGGATATTGCTTCTAATCTTCAGTAAGTATGGATACGACTTACGTGTTTTCTAGTTTAATGGGACTTTCTTAACTGGTCATTAAGCCAAACTTAAAGAAAACTAAAGTTAAGATTCCTTTCAGAAAAACTTTAGGAAACTTTCAGCTAGCAACTTTAGACTAGGAGCATATCAATTGAACGAGAGGAAAAGCTCATGAAATCAAACAAATGGAAATTTTTATTAACGGGGGCCGCAACCCTCACCCTACTAACAGCGTGTAGCCAAGCATCATCTCAATCAGCTACAACAAACGCAACAACAACTGCTTCTAGTGTCTCAAAGAAAACGACTAAAACCAAGCAATCTGACTATTTTACCGAAAAAGATTCAGACACCTCATATGATGAAAGTAAAGCATCTATTGTCAAACTATCTGGCTCGTCTGCAACTGTTTCAGGGGATGGCGTAGCCGTTTCTGGATCAACTGTGACTATCTCGAAGGCCGGAACTTATGTCATCTCTGGTGAATCTGATGGGGTTCAAATCAAAGTCGAAGCAGGTGACTCAGATGATGTTCATATCGTCTTAAAAGGTGTTACTATGTCCAACACCAACGCACCAATTTCTGCTACGAAAGCAGGGCATGTCTACCTGACTCTAGCAAATGGCACGACCAATACCTTGTCTGATTCAAGTTCAAACAGTGATGAAGATGCCGATGCGGTCATCTTCTCTAAAGGCGACCTCACCATCAATGGTTCGGGTACGCTCAACATCGATGCCAAGAAGAACAACGGGATAAAGGCCAATGACACTCTCCACATCACGGGTGGAACCTATAAAATCACAGCTGTAGGAGATGCCCTCAATGTCAATGACGAACTCAATATCACTGGCACGACCATGACCATTGACGCAGATGAAGATGCGGTCAAGGTGGATAATGATGAAGATACTTCGGTCGGAACCATGTACCTTTCAGATAACAAAATGACCATCACAGCAGGAGACGATGGCATCCATGCTTCTGGTGATCTGATCATCGATAGCGGAACCTATCAGGTAACCGAGTCTGTCGAAGGTCTCGAAGGAAAATCGATCACCATTAACGGTGGAGATATCACCATCTATGCAACCGATGACGGGGTCAATGCGGCTAATGCTAATGCCAACCAAGATGAAATTTTCTTCACCATGAATGGTGGAACTCTCAACGTTGAAGTTGGCCAAGGGGATACCGATCCAATCGACTCAAACGGTAATGTCACTGTGACTGGAGGAACCATCAATTTAACAGGGCAATCCGGCTTTGACTTTGATGGTACTGCTACCTATACCGGTGGAGATATCTATATCAATGGTGAAAAACAAACAGAAATTGTCAATTCCATGCCTGGAGGCGGTGGTGCTCCCGGCGGTGGCGGACCTCAAGGTGGTGGACCTGGAGGCGGACATCCATAACAACAAATAAAGGCAGGATTTCTTCCTGACCTTTTTTTGTTCCTCTTTTTATGATAGAATAGAAAATCAATCAACTTGTTGAAAGGAATATGATGAAAAAACAGACACTACCTCTTTTCTTCACACTCTTGCTGTCTCTTCTTTTTCTATCAGCCTGTGTGCCGGACCTTAAGATCAATTTTAAACAAGTGCCTACTACTACCAGCTCAAAAAAGAAAACCACTAAAAAAAGTAGCTCGAGTCGTTCAACTAGCTCAACTAGCACAGGTAATTCCTCTAGCTCTCCCTCAACTACTACGGAGACCACTTCTGACATCATCACAACCGAAGGGCTCCCTAGAAATGCCCAAGAAGCACCCAAGGATAAAATTTATGCAACAGGGAACTTAAAAGTAGCCTACTCTAGAAATGACGACAATATTTTTGTACAAACGCCGGATTATGAAGGGTATACCACTGCTCTTGTCCAAAAAATCCTTGGAAATCCAGAAAAACAAATAACAGACCCTGCTTATATTAGCGAATCTTTTCAAAATATTGAACTAGAAAATATTAAAAATCTCTACCGTAAGGGGAAAATTACAGAAGAACAAGCTCATGCCTTTTTATTGGGAGCTGTTGATCTGAAACAAGCTTCTAAATTCGGAGTAGATTACACCATTTACACCTATAAAAACAACACCATCCAACTGGTCTTTGAAAACGACCAACTCCTCTATATTACGCCAAATCCTGATGTTGTCTTCTTTAAATAATGAATATTCTCGCTTAAACAAGCGAGAATTTTTGTTTCACATGAAACAAAAAACTCTCAACTCCAAATGAGTTGAGAGTTCTTGACGATTAGTCCTCTTCATATTTTTTTGGATTGTAAAACCACATCCCTAGTCCCGCAAATAGAGCAATGGTCATCAAAAGAAAGACCACTTGATTTCCAATTTCTCCTGTCATCGAAATCGTTTGACGAAGACCAGAGACGGTATAGCTCATTGGCAAGAATGGATGAATGGCTTGGAAAAATCCATTTGTCAAAGCAAGAGGATAAGTTCCTGCACTAGAAGCCAATTGCAAGAGCAAGAGGATCAACGAGAGGAAAGCACCGACCTTTCTTTGCCATGTTGTTAAAGCGGTCACGATAGACATGAAGGCTAGACTACCGATCACACAAAGGAAGAGGGTAGCCATCTCATGATTGGCAGATAAACCAATCAAGTGAACAGCACCATAGACCAAGATTCCTGCAACCACCGCAATGGTTCCATTGACCTCAAAGCGAGATTTAAACCATGCCCAACGACTTTCAGGATGACGACCGGATGGCAATTTTGCAAAGATCATATTGGTTGACAAGGCACAAACAAAGAGTGCTACAGAGATCATATAAGGAGCCATTCCGACCCCATTTACAGGGACATTATCTTGATCTGTTTTAGAAGTCGTAACAGGATTGGCTAAGGTTTTTGCGTTTTCTTTTTCAGTTGTAGCCACATTCAATTGTCCCTTAGCATCGTTTAATCCTTGACTCAAGGTTTGGCTTCCTGTTGCTAATTCACCTAAACCGTTTGTCAATGTTTGGCCACCCGTTGCTAATTTGCTGGATCCTTCTGAGATTTGATTTGCTCCGTCAGCTAGTTTATCAGCCCCATTCACCAATTGACTTGATTTTTCTGTCAACTGATTGACACCAGTGACAAGTTTGTTGACACCACCTGCCAATTCTGGAGTTTTGCTGTTCAATTGTCCTACACCGTCAGCTAATTTTCCAGCACCGGCAACCAATTCACCCGACTTACCTGTTAATTGGGTCGCTCCTGAAGCCAGTTGATTCATGCCTGATGTCAAGGCAGGCATCTTCCCATTTAACTCACCTAGACCAGAAGCTAATTGATTGCTTCCTGCAAGTAATTCTGATGATTTACTATCTAGTTGGCCAACCCCTGCTGCTAACTGACTAGCACCATCCGTTAAAGTGCTACTATTGGTCTGAAGTTGGGTTGCTCCATTAGCGATTTTATCGACACCTGCTGTATAAGCGTCGATCCCTTGACCGATGGTTTGACTAGCTGGCAACAATTGTCCACTAACTGCGGATTGGATCTTAGACAAGCCACTTGACAAGTCTGTCAAGGTAGAAGAAGCTGTCGGTAAAACTTGATTGGCTGCCGTTTGCAGTTGTGTCAAGCTATTTCCTGTATTCAAACTACCTTGGATCGTTTGAATCGTAGTCAAGATTCCTTGAGCCGCCGTTTCACTCGAGCTTGGGCTCGATGAGATCGCCGCATTGATTTCCGCTTGTTGGTCAGCTGTCATTGCTTGATAGGCTGCTGTTCCTTGCACACTTGCAAGGGCATTTGCACGATCCGCTTGGGCTGAAGCAAGGATTGATTGAGCTGAATTCGCAATACTCGTCAATCCAGACGAAAGTTGACTGGTATCTACTGTAGCATTTTGAATCGCTGCATTTAATTGGTTTAAACCTGCTGCCAATTGATCAATCTGAGCGGATTGACTTGTAGAAGCTTGTAGCTGGCTTGATAATGTTTGAATACCTGATTCTAATTGTGAAACCCCATTTCGAAGAGTAGCAGATTGACTACTTAATTGACCCGCTCCCTCTGATAAAGTAGCGACTCCATTTGTATAGGTTGCTAAACCATTTGAAAAGTTAGATAGGCCTGAATTCAATTGACGCACGCCATTGGTATAATTCCCAAGACCATCATTGAGGGTCCCCATACCACTGGTTAATTGACCAACTCCTGAAGCCAGCTGAGGGGTTTGACTCGCCATTTGATTGAGACCATTTCCTAATCGATCCACTCCGGTAGCATAAGCCATCAAGCCTGTATTAAAAGTACCAAACCCATTATTTAATTGATTGACGCCAGATACCAAGTTTGGAAGTTGACCAGCCATTTGATTGAGACCATTTCCTAATTGACCAACACCATCTGTATAAGCCGCTAGACCTGTACGAAGAGTAGTTGCACCATCTGAAAATGCTAAGCTTGAACGAGCCAATGTATTCAAATTAGTAGATAGTGTTTGACCACCATCTTCCAATTTACTTGCACCATCTGCTAATTTAGCACTTCCATCTGCCGCTGTACCCATACCAGTTTTAAGCGACCCCATTTTAGAAAATAAAGCTGTTGTATATGTATTGGTCACTTTTTCAGCCACTGACTGCTTCATTTTTGTCATCGCAGTATCGCTCATTTTTCCTGCGATAAAACTATGACCACTGGACGTTTGGTAATCAATGGTCATCTGTTCCGGATGATTGGTTAAGATGGAGCTAGCTTTTTTTGAAAGATCCTCAGGTAGCGTTACAATCATATAATAATCGCCATTTTTGAGGCCATCTTTCGCAGCTTTCTCATCTACAAAATGAAAATCAAGTGAGTCATTGTCCTTCAAATTGGACACCATGTCTTTTCCAATTTCCATCTTTTGTCCATTATATGTAGCAGATTGATCCTTATTGACAACCGCTACAGGAAGATCCGAAACCTTTCCATATGGATCCCACATGGAAGATAGAAAAATAATATTATAAAGAGCTGGAATCAAAGCAACTCCAATCATGACAATGATAAATGTTGGCTTTTTAAGAACAGCCTTCCATTCTTTCATCATATTTTTTGTCTCCTTTTTATACACATTGTCTAAATTTCTGATATAATAGATTATACAGTTTCTAGAAATTTTCACAAGTAGGAAATCTTTATTTTTAGACACTGTGTATATTTTTGTGCAAAAAGGATTAACAGATGACTGAGAGCAATAAACGATTAAAAACAAAACGAAATATCGAGGAGGCGATGGTTCGACTACTAGAAAAGGAATCATTCGACCAAATCACAACGGTTGAGTTAGCACAAGAATCCGGCATTAGTCGCTCTAGCTTTTATACCCACTATCGAGACAAGTATGATATGATCGAGCGCTACCAACAAGCACTCTTTCACAAGCTTGAATATATCTTTGATAAACACCAAGATGACAAGCGCCAAGCGATTACAGAAGTGTTCGAATTTCTAACCAAGGAGCCACTCTTTGCGGTTCTTCTGACAGAGAATGGAACCAAAGAGATCCAAACCTTCTTACGACATAAATTACAGATTCTTCTGGTTGATAGTTTGCAAGAGCGCTATAGTCATAAATCATTAACAGATATTGAAAGAGTCTACAGTTCTGTCTATCTGACCAATGCCTTCTTCGGAGTCTGTCAGATGTGGGTTTCGCGCGGAAAAAAAGAAAGCCCTCAACAAATGGCTGAATTTTTAATGAAAATGTTACGGTAACAGTCTCTCCTGATCGATCTAGATCAGGAGTTTTTTTATTAGCAGGTTTAGGTTTTAAGAAAACAAAAAGGAGAGCAAACCCAGAAATCAACCCTTTAAGACAAAACAAAAAGCCCACTGTAGTAGGCTTTCTGCAAAGTATATCTTAAAATTAAAGCATTTTGTTATCTTACCTTAATTAAGCACCTAAAAATAAGAGATACTAGGTACATTTCTACCCCTGTATTCTTCTAAAAAAGGTACGCTTAAATAAGTAGAGGAAACATAAAGGGTAACAAAAAGGTTCATAAAAAGTTATGAGTTCAGTAGGCAAGTAAAAAGCACCCTCACACGGTGCTTTTTTCATCTACAAAAGTGGTAGGCTACCGCGTACCAAAAATGGGTACTCGATGTCCTACCACCTACTTTAATTATAGCATATCTTATACACTTTTTCACATTTTAAAAGCTTTAAAGAATTTTTAACGCAAAAGAGGGCGCGTGCTTATTATATCAAAAATGGTAGACAACCGCGCACCAATGGGTGCTCGACCGCCTACCACATAATTAAATTATAACATATCTTGTCCGTTTTTCATACTCCAAACGGGTTTTAAAAAAGGAATTTTTCGTGCAGAAAAGGGCGTGTCCTCTTTCTGAATGAAGTATAACCCCGTTATTTAACAACAGGGGCTAAAATAGCCTCTAAATTACGAGTTGCGCTACTTTTAACACGGCTGATAGTGCTCGCTGAACGGTCTAGCGTTCGCGCTGTTCTTTCCCTTGAATAACCATGAATATAGAAATACCTTAATACAAGTTTCTCTAGTGGATCTTCCAGCCTCTCAATCGCTTTTACTGTTTCTGTGCGTTCATCTAGTAACTGCTCAAGTTTCCGATAGATTTGATCTGATTTATCGATTATACTGACATTTAATTCTTCCGTTTTGTTCCCTCTCTTTGTCCTTATTGGATCATGGGAAAGAACTTGTCCTTTTAGAACTAATGACTTTAACGCTATCAATTCATTATTTAGCGTTTCTACGTCTATCTCATAATTTTTCAAGCGCTTTAATCGCTGTTTTGCATTCATATTCCATCATCTTTCCTAGCGTAGTTTAAAAACTTTATAGTGTCTATAATACTTGTTTTGTCTCATAGAATCAGTTTTTAATATCCTTTGTTTATTTCAAGTTCTAGGGCTTCTATACGTGTTTTAAGATCTTCTATCTCCATGCCCTTGTATGCCATCTCCAGAATCGTTTTACAAGCCTGTACCCTTGCGTATGGGCTTGCTTTTGTATTGTCTGCTACTTCATACAAAACCTCTACAGCCCTCCCGCTCGCTTGTAATAGCATACTTGTAGAGCGTTTGAGCATTTCCTGTCTTAATCGTGAGTATTCTGCAGAAAAATCTTTATTCTTCAAATACCTATAAGCGGTTTTCTTTGTTATTCCTGCTCTTTCTATCGCCTTATCCATAGTAGGCTCACTCACAAGTGCTATCAAGAACATCTCTTGCTTTGGTTTCAAGTTTGTAATATTTAACACCTCCTATCAATTCAAAATTTAGATTATTCTTCGCCTGTTACTTTTATAACGTCATTTGAGTTTACCCATTCTTTAAATTCATTCTCATTTTTAAAAACTATTGTCTTATCATGTGATCTTAAACTTTTTGGATATTCATTTTCTTTTTTGTCCCACTCTCCCAGCCATACCTCAATAGTTGTATGCTTGTTTTTATCTCGCTGTATGATTTCCAGTCGTTTCAATTTCTTTGATAGATCCATTTTCTGCACCTCTTTTTTACAAACTAAGGCGATCGCCAAAGATCTAAAGATCTAAGAGACCGCCTATTTTTTATATTCCTATTTTACGGTGTCATTTATACCCAGTTTGTAGTATTTCTTGCTATTCTTCATTTTTGGGATAAGCTCGATTTATTAACTCCTGCATTGATTGGATCTCATACATTAACTCCAAAGCTCCCCACTTCTTACCTGCTAAGTTTAAATCTTTGGTTTGATATCCTTTAGGATCAGTTTCATCTAAGATATAGCACATGTCAATACCCATAGATCCTAAACGTTCCAACAGACTACGTTTGGTCAAAAGAGAGATATATTCTGGATCTCGTTGATATCCTTCTTCATCAATTGCGATATGTTCATTTACATAAGCAATGACATCAGCGCTATCTGGATATGTGGTTAGGATTTTAGTTAGTTCATAGCGTGTAAAGATTTTCACTGGATCTTTAAGCATAGACACCACATCTCCAACTGACATAAGAGAGAGTTTCATGTCAAAGTCTTGACGGTTTAAGATTTCAGTTTGTGGATCTTTATATTTCTCACGGTTATTTTTAAAATCAGTTTCAATTTTTAGCATTTTTTTATCGTAAGAATCAATCAGTTCCTTGCGATAAGCGCTGTAGGCTTCTTTCAGCTTTTTGGTCTTTTCTTGTGTAAATTCTCGCACTTTACTCTCTGCAGTGTACCATTCCCCAAACTCTTGGAGTTTCTTAAGTGCATCTAAGTATTCAGTTAAAATCTTTTTGTATTGATTAGTTTTTGTATATTCTAATAATGTTAAATCCATGTATATTACCTCATTTTCTTTATTTTCGTTTGTTGTTGTTTGTTGAATTATCTTTTACCTCGTAAGGAGGAGCACGATACAACTTGTTATAGTTTTCTCTCATGGCCTTATAGACCTCCTTTTAATAAAATATAAGTATTATTTGTAATCTTGTAGTTCAAAAATCTTGATATTACTGGTTTTCTTGTATATTAATCATTTTTTACTATCCCTTTTTGTGTACCTTCACTAAATTTTGACTGCTTTTAGAAGTTGCGCTTCATTCGCTTATCTTTAATGTCTGTCATTTTGAAGATATTTCCCTCTGACTGTTTACCTATTCGACTGACTAGCTTTTTATTATATATCCTCGCCAACTCTTGCCCGTTATGGTTAGTATTGATGATTGTTGTTTCTCGTTTGTCAAAGACTTTGAAAAGGAAAGTTTGAATCCAGTTATTCGCTTCGATCTTCTGACTGTTCATTGTGCTTTCTGTTCCTAAATCATCAATGAAAAGGAAGTCAACCTCTGTCAATAGCTTTACAGCATCATATTCTGTAAAATCGCTATTTTTATATTGCCAGCCAGATTGAATACGAGTGACTATCTCTGATATGCTGACAAATAACACGCTCTTAGGCTCTCCCTTGGCCTTGTAGCCCTCGTTTAAAGCTCTTGCCATAGAATAAGTCAAATGACTTTTTCCCGTCCCAGAATCGCCCATAAACAGCGTATTCCCTTTCATACCATCTAGATATAGCTTGACTTGTTTAAATGCAAAATCTTTTGCTTCTTGCTCTCTTGGAGTTTCTGTTTTGAAAGTGCTAAAACTTGCGTTCTTTAGCTCGTTTGATATTGTACTCTCTCGCTCAAATACTCCATAGGTTGAATAGTCCGCATTGCGTCCCATAGACTTCTCGACACCGTCCATTTCTTGCTGTTTAATTTTTTCTTGCTCACATTTTGGACAATAGGGATCTGTATAATGACCTTGTGGTTTTTTAAACTGTAGTAGATTTTCTTGATGGAGTGGACAAACTTCATCAAGAACCTTAATTTTTTGTTTCAATTCTTCTGGGGTTAATAGTCGCATCGTTTTCCTCTCTTTTAATAATTAAACGGATCCTTTATATCATCATGGATATTTCTTCTAGATTGTATCTTTTGTTGTCTCTGTTCTTCATGACGTTTCACCTGTTCAACTGTTTTCAACCCTTGACCTTGCCAATTTGAAAGAATTGATCTTGTATATCTAATTGACTTACCAGCATTTAGGATAGTTATCTCAAGAGCATAGATAACTAACTCTTGGCCATGGATTTCTAGCAAGTCTCTCACTTCTTCCATCATTGTCCCATTGACTGACATTTGACCAAAAGCGGACTTTAATTTTTCAAAAATTGGATTTTCAACCTCGTCAACTTTTTTCTTGTCTTGTTTTAGATGTAGTTCTTTCTCTATATCTATCTCTTTCTCTATCTCTGTTGGACACGAGTTGGAAAATGTCAAAGATGGTTGGACTTCTTCCAATTTTACTTTTTTTCGTTGTTCACGTTTATAGTTTGCCCAGTTTGTTTCACTCTCAACCATGGCTTTCGCTTGTTGCATTTCAGCGTTTTTATCCTCATCAATTTGTATAAGGCCACACTTAGTAAAGTAAGCCATAGTCATATCTATATCATCTTCTGATACATCTAACTTTAGTGCTAGCTCTTCCTTAAGGTTATCAAAGTATCCTTCATAGTATAAGATGCAGTCACTATCTAGACTTTCAAGCATAAGTCTAATATAGATAACTGTCATAGTATATCCACCCGGTATGGTCTTTAGCCTCTTGATGAAAATATTATCAAAAAACTTTTTATCAATTTTTAGCCAAAAATATATTTTAGTTTTTCCCACGCTTACCCACCTAATCTACTGCAAGAAAGTTGTATATATCGCTTTTGCGATAATAAATTTTCTTGCTGTTCTCAAAAGGAGACTGATACGATTTCAAACCATGTCTCTCCCAACTATTGAGCGTTGTTCCACTAATTTTCAACTTGTTTAGCAAGTCGGGTCTAGAAATTAAATCCCAGTTATCACCGTTTTGTTTTTCTAGCTCTAAACGCTTTTCTAGATGGTTTTCTATTGTTCCTAGTAGTTGAAGTTGAAATTCATCTGATAATAATTGCATCTACTTTGTCCTTTCTTTGTTCTTAACAATGATTTGACCATCATGCCACATACTCCAGAAGTCTAATAAAGTTTCAGATACTCTATTTAGTTTCATCTGTATATCTGGATTTATCTGTTCAAAATTCTCGCTAGTTGTAACGTCAAGCATATAGTACGAGGCTTCATCTAACCACGCTCCAAAGTTTTTTGCTCTTTCCTTTGCAAGATTGCCCTTTTTACTCATTGCATTGCCTCCTTGAAATTTTCTACGAGATAATCTTTTTTTACTTGTCGGGTATCATTTTTTGAATTAAAAAGGATATCCTTTAAGCTTTTAGTAGCCTCTAAATACTCTTTTTCAGTCATGTTATTTAAGTCTGTTACTGTCATAGCCTCAACCTCGTTTTTTATCTCTTGTGTGTTGCAATGCTACTGATAACTGCTACAAATTGCCCTATATTTCGTTCACGTTTTTCTTGACGGTTTGAATTAGGCAAATTTTGATTAGTATCTTTCATGATTTCTTTGAACCTTTTTGTTGATTCTAAATATAGATTTTCTGTATAAGCTACATATTCCTGTTGCTCTTCTTCGGTCTTAAAGAATGTTTTAGCTTGCCTTTTGAAAAACGCTTGTCGCATTGCGTCCATTTCAAAAATACCAGCATGGAAAAACATTCCTGTAGTGCTTTTAGAAATGTTCTCAATTTTTTTGCTATCGTTTAGTTCTGGTAATTCTAACCAAAGTAACCTTGCTAGATCTTCCTTTATGTCTCCTAATTGACCCGATACAAGTGATAACCTATGTAAATTATTCTCTTTCCCAATTTGACATAGTTCTTCACCGATATTATTTATTTTATTGCTCAAAATTTCGTAAGTTGTTTTTGTCATAGTTTTCTCCTCTTTTGTACAACTCTTTACGTCCTATACCTCAATATGCTATAATCTAGGTATAGATATTGCTAAAACTCCTTTAACAACTGCTTGCCTGCGTGTTATTTATTGTTTTAGTTTGTGTTCAAAGCCTAGTGAGTTTGCCGACTGCTTAGGCTTTTTTTGTTACAACAATTACTCATAAATCTTCAATAAGCCAATTCATAACAGATTGAAAAATTCGTTTTGGAGCATTGTAATTTCCATTCTCTATTTTTAGTAGGGTGCTACGTGCGATTCCTAATTTTTTAGAAACACTTGTTTTAGACAAGTTATTTTTAGCCCTTTTAATTTTTATTTTTTCCCCTACTTCCTTAGTGATAATCATTCGCTCACTTCCTTTCTATCCAAATTTACTTTCAAGATGAAATACCTTCCGTCACTTACTCTCATTTTGAAAGTAATTTAATTATATTCTTTCATTTTGAAAATGTCAATAGTTTTTACTCTCATTTTGAAAATATTTAGTTGAAATGTTTTCCTTATAATGTTAAAATCGGTTTAGGAAGGTGAAGTGAATGACAAATAGATTGAAAACCATAAGAAAACAAAACGGTGATTCTTTAAACGATTTGAAATTGAAATTAGAGAATAAAGGAATTATAGTGTCAACAGGCCAACTATCTTCTTATGAAAACGGCAAAAGATCTCCCAGAAAAATGAAGATTTGGGAGGAAATAGCCAAGGAATACAACGTTGATTTGGGATATTTATTAGGCGTTTCCGACATTAATATCAGTAAAGCTATTGAGATGATTTCAGAAATACCCAAAGATCTTCAAGAATATGCTAGAAATCATGATCTTTCAGAAAAAATTAAAGAAACTGCCCGTGAAATAGATTCATGTTATGATTATGAAAATTTGAAAGATCTTACTCTTCAAATTTGTTCAAAAAACAATTATTCTGAGACAGAAATAGAATCTATTGAACAATTGATGAACACACTTAGAGGAACAATAGTTTCTCTCTTTGACCATCAATTAGAACTAGATAAACGATTTGAAACAAAAATAATTCCAAAAAGTAAATAAAAAAACTATTCACTATATCTAATACTCTTTTAACAACTGCTTGCCTGCTGATGCATTTAAAGAGGTATAGATATGAATATTACAGAATACAAAAAGAAAAACGGTACTATAGTGTACCGTGCTAGTGTTTATCTAGGAGTAGATAAATTAACAGGAAAAAAAGCACGTACTACTGTCACAGCCAGCACTAAAAAAGGGGTTAAAATTAAGGCTAGAGAAGCCATCAATGCTTTTACCAACAATGGGAATCGTACCAAAGAAAAACAAACTATTAAGACTTATAGAGAATTAGTTAATCTTTGGTGGGAAAGTTATAAAAATACTATAAAGCCAAACTCCCAACAATCCATGGAAGGAATCGTAAGGCTTCATATTTTGCCTGTATTTGGCGATTACAAGCTAGATAAATTAACTACACCTATTATTCAGCAACAAGTCAATAAATGGGCAGATAAGGCGAATAGAGGCGAAAAAGGAGCGTATGCAAACTACAGCTTCCTAAACAATATTAATCGTCGTATTCTTCAATATGGGGTAACTATGCAACTTATCCAACATAACCCAGCCCGTGACGTTATCATTCCACGTAAAAATCAAACAAAAGAACACAAGGTTAAGTTCTTCAACAATCAAGAATTAAAACAGTTCTTAAACTATCTTGATAATCTAGACTTATCCTCCTATGAAAATTTATTTGATTATGTGCTGTATAAGACTTTACTTGCCAGTGGGTGTCGTATTGGGGAGGCTTTAGCCCTTGAATGGTCTGATATAAACTTACAAACAGGTACTATCAGCATATCTAAGACCTTAAACAGATACCAAGAGACAAATACACCTAAGTCAAAAGCTGGACTAAGAGATATTGAAATAGATCCAGCGACTATCTCACTATTAAAGCAATACAAAAAGCGTCAGCAAGTCGAATTGTGGAAGCTGGGGCGGTCTGAAAATATCGTGTTCACACCTTTCACTACTAAATATGCTTACGCTTGCTTATTGAGAAAAAGGCTACAGGGCCATTTTAAGACTGCTGGAGTTGCTGACATAAGTTTCCACGGTTTCAGACACACTCACGCTACAATCATGCTATATGCTGGAATAGAGGCCAAAGATCTACAGTATAGACTAGGCCACTCTAATATCTCAATGACATTAAATACATACGTTCATGCCACAAAAGAAGGCGCAAAAAAAGCTGTTTCAATTTTTGAAACAGCAATCAGCAATTTATAAAGAATAAGGGTGAATCAAAAAAGATGCACCCTCTTACTATACAAAAATTTAGTTAAGGGTAACTAAAAGGGTAGTAAAAAGAAACAAAGCACTCTAGGGAAAATACCCAAAGTGCTTTGTTTAAAGGCTTTCCAGCCTGTCATAGTTAAAAAGATATTACAACATTTTGTTGTAGAATTCAACGACAAGTGCTTCGTTGATTTCTGGGTTGATTTCATCGCGTTCTGGAAGGCGAGTCAATGAACCTTCAAGTTTGTCAGCATCGAATGATACGAATGCTGGACGTCCAACTGTAGCTTCAACAGCTTCAAGGATAGCTGGAACTTTAGCTGATTTTTCGCGAACTGAGATCACTTGACCTGGAGTTACACGGTATGAAGGAATATCAACGCGTTTTCCGTCAACAAGGATGTGACCGTGGTTAACGAATTGACGAGCTTGACGACGAGTAGTCGCAAGTCCAAGACGGTAAACAACGTTATCCAAACGACGTTCCAAAAGAAGCATGAAGTTGA